>SDBV01000182.1_pt1 | contig 82707 bp, 60 predicted proteins | sample 2277081 | NCBI WGS metagenome assembly SDBV01 (sample SAMN10402039, study PRJNA504765) | marine sediment metagenome | isolation source: marine sediment core GS10_PC15, 223 cmbsf | place: Arctic Ocean: Southern Knipovich Ridge | collected 2010
TGGCGCGCTCCCGAAGGGCTTGACGTAATGGGGTCATCTTCCTCGTTGGTTTTGCTTGCTGTGGAACCACCACACCGACGCAAAACCGCCTTGAATCTAATCCCATTGCGTCAAGCATAACAGCTCGAATCATGTGATCTCGTCCACTAGGTGGACCGAATCATGTGATCTCGTCCACTAGTCGACTATGGTGCCGTTATTCATGCAATGATCATTGTTGTCTTGTTCAGCACCGGCGAGTCATTCCTTCCCGCGCACTCGCCATCCGAGTTTCTCGAGAAAAGCTCCCGCCTTCCCGCGCTGGTCGCCTTGAAGCTCGATCGATGTCCCTCTCTCCGTGCCGCCCGTCCCGCAATGCGACCGCAGCCCTTTGCCGAGCGCCGATGCGGATTCCATGCCGGTCTCGCGCAATTCGATCACCGTTACCCTCTTTCCGCCGCGCCCTCTCTTTTCGATGCGCATCACCGCTTCGCCCGGCTTTGATGAGATTTTGGTGTCGCGTTCGCTTTCCCGCCGTTCAGGCTCGGGCGGAGCCGGCGCGGTGCTGTAGACAAGGCCGTGGCTTCGACTCTTGCGACTCATCGGCTTCTCACGGTCGAGATTTTATGGAACCGTTTTGGGCAGGGTCTTCCGGGGAATCGTCATGGCGGCGAAAAATTGCTGGATGTCTCATTTCATGGGACGTCGTCCAGCTGTAAAACAGTCGAACGGCTGAAGCCTGGTGGTCTCCCGATACTCCCCGATATACGGTATTACTACGTGAGCGTTCTTCTCGGTTCCTTGCGGTTGGTGAGTGCAAAACTGAGCGCTTCGATCTCAATGGCCATATTCTCGTTGCGTACGATTACGCCTTCCGGCACCTGGACCGTGATCGGCGCGAAGTTGAGGATCGCCCTGATCTTGCAATCGACGAGCCTGTCGATCACGCCCTGCGCGAACTGAGCGGGCACAGCGACAATCGCGATCTTGATCTTGTTCTTCTTGATTTCCTCGGCGGCGTCGGCGAAGTCCTTGACCTCGATGCCGTGGTGCACGTCCCCAACCTTGTTCAGGTCGCTGTCGAGAACGACCTTGATCAGGAATCCCTGTTGACGGAACTGGTCATAGTCGATCAATGCGCGTCCGATGTTGCCCGCGCCGACGAGTACGACGTTCCATGTCTTGTTGATTCCCAGGATTCGGGCGATATTCCGTTGCAGGTCGGCGACATAGTATCCGAGCCCGCGACGGCCGAAAGCGCCGAAGAAAGACAGGTCCTTGCGAACCTGGGCGGCGGTGAGATTGTTCATGTCCGCAAGTTCCTGGCTGCTGATTGTGCGCCCTCCGCGGTCATAAGAGTACTTCAACGTACGATAGTATTTACTCAAGCGTCGGACTGTCGCATCAGAAATCCTGTTGCCGTTTCGATGCTCCATACTCTTCTCTCCTCTAACTGATCGACTTCTTGGAAGCTTTATCGGGTTTTGGATTGTTTTTCTTGCCGTTATCTTGAATGGCGCCATTGTTGATATCGTCGGAGATCACATGCGCCACGGAGGAGATGTTGTCCCCTTCGCGGAGGTTGATCAGGCGCACGCCCTGTGTCGCGCGACCGATGACACGAACATCCTTGATCGGCAGCCGGATCATCATACCCTTCTGGGTGATGATCATCAGGTCGTCGCTGTCGACCACCTCCATGATCGCGATCATCTCGCCGATCTTTTCCGATGTTTTCAGCGTGATCACGCCGCTCGCGCCGCGTCTTGTCAGACGGTAGTCCCCGATCTTGCTGCGCTTGCCGAAACCGTTGCGCGTCGCCACCAGCAGGGTGCCGTCGCGCCGGATGACGACCATCCCGACCAGGTGCTGTTTATCGGGGAGCCTGACGCCGCGTACTCCTGCGGCGTTGCGGCCCATCGGGCGCACGTCGGTTTCACGGAAACGCACCGCCTTTCCGCCGCTGGTTCCCAGTATGACTTCGCAGTTGCCGTCGGTGATTGCTGCCGAGAGCAATTCGTCGCCTTCGCGCACGTTGATTGCGATGATTCCGCCGCGCCGTGGGTTCGAGTAGGCGGTCAGCGGCGTCTTTTTCACCGTTCCACCCTTCGTGCAGAGCAGCAGGTACTGGTTTTCGGTGAACTCTTTGACGTTTACCAACGCCGCAAGATTCTCGTTCTTGATCTCGAGCAGGTTGATCAGCGCCTTGCCCCGTGAGGTCCGCCCCAGCTGCGGTATGTCGTAGACCTTGAGCCAGTGGAGATGGCCCTTGTCGGTGAAGAAGAGGACGTACTCGTGAGTCGAGGCGATGAACAGGTGTTCGATGAAATCCTCTTCTTTGGTCGTCGCTCCGGTCCTGCCGCGGCCGCCTCGCGCCTGTCTGCGATAGCTCGAGACCGGCTGCCGCTTGATATATCCCGAATGGCTGATCGTAACCACCATGTCCTCTTCGGCGATCATGTCCTCAACCGTGAACTCCTCGAAATGCTTGACAATTTCCGTCCGGCGCTTGTCGCCGTACTCCTCCTGAAGCTCATGCAGCTCCATCTTGATCAAGTTCATCCGGGCGTCGTGATTCTCGACCAGGTGCTTGAGTTTGGCGATCAGCTTCAGCAGCGCCTTCAGTTCGTCGTTCAATTTCTTGCGCTCGAGCCCGGTCAGTTTCGAGAGGCGCATGTCGAGGATCGCCTTCGCCTGGATTTCGCTCAGTGAAAATTCCTTTATAAGATATTCTCTCGCCGTATCGGGGTTCTTCGACTTCTTGATGATCGCAATGATGCGGTCGATGTTGTCAATGGCGATTTTCAGTCCTTCGAGGACGTGCTCGCGCTCACTGGCTTTCCTCAGCTCGAATTTCGTCCGTCGCAGAACCACGTCTTGACGATGTTCGATGAATTTCTGCAGCAGTACGCGCAGGTTCATCACCTTCGGAACGCCCTTGTCAAGTGCAAGCATGTTGATCCCGAAGGTCGTCTGAAGCTGCGTGTGCTTGAAGAGCTGGTTGAGAACCACTTGGGGATAGGCGTCACGTTTGAGTTCGATTACCAGACGGGTTCCGTCACGGTCGGACTCGTCGCGCACGTCCGAGATTCCCTCCAGCTTTTTGTTGTTGACCAGAGAGACGATCTTCTCAATCAATGCCGTCTTATTTACCTGGAATGGCGTCTCGGTGACCACGATTCGCCAGTGATCACTGCGCGTCTCCTCGATGTGCGCCCGTGCGCGGATGATCGCCTTTCCATGGCCGGTGCGGTAAGCTTCCAGCACGCCGCTGATGCCGTAGATAATTCCGCCCGTGGGAAAATCCGGTGCGCTCACAAAGCGTATCAGTTCATCGACTTCCGCCTCCGGGTTGTCGATAAGGTGGATCAGCGCGTTGACGATTTCGTTGAGGTTGTGCGGTGGAATGTTGGTCGCCATCCCTACCGCGATGCCGCCTACCCCGTTGACAAGCAGGTTCGGCAGCCTTGATGGTAAAACCGTGGGTTCGTTGAGCGTATTGTCGTAATTTGGCGTAAACTTGACTGTCTCCTTGTCGATGTCGTCGAGCACCTCCTTGGAGATCTTGGCCATCCGCGCTTCGGTGTATCGCATCGCCGCTGCGCCGTCGCCGTCGATCGACCCGAAGTTGCCCTGCCCGTCAACCAGCGGATATCGCAGACTGAAATTCTGCGCCATGCGGACAAGCGTATCGTAAATCGCCGAGTCGCCGTGGGGATGGTATTTACCCATGACGTCGCCGACTATTCGCGCGGATTTCTTGTACGATTTCCCGGGGGTCAGGCCGAGTTCCTGCATGCCGAAGAGTATCCGGCGGTGAACCGGCTTCAGTCCGTCGCGTACATCGGGAAGCGCGCGTGAGACGATAACCGACATCGCGTAGTCTAGATAGGAGTTGCGCATCTCGTCTACGAGTGCGATCTCCTTTATTCGTTCGCCTTGGGAGTTGAGATTCATGCTGGAAGGAATTCCCTTAAGTTGAATGAAAGAGCTGCTGCAGCGAAGACAAATTCACCGAGCGAGAGACCCTGAACCCGCGCCGTTTGACTCCGTTGAATAAGATCGCCGGGGATGATGGAATATCGCTTTGCAGCCGGGGTCTTTCGCTTCGCTTCGTTTCGTGCCTTTCCTGGATAATATCAGTGTGAATATAATTGCTTTTTTCGATTTTTCCAATAGTATTATACTTTCAAGCTCATGGAAGTTTAATGACTATCTGGAATATTATCAGGGAGTTACAAAATTCTCACCCAAGAGAATCAACCCCCTGGAGTTTATCGAAGAAGGCAGTTCGTAACGTTTTGGTACAAAGTGATAGAGAAATACTTCACATTTTTTCGGAGCTGTTTTCATGCTTGGATGAAAATGAGATCAACCTCCCCGAATCGGGTGTCACGGCTTTGGTCAACGGCGGGGAGGTGGAGTGCTCCGGCGAAATGGAAATTCTGATCATGTGATCTGGTTTCGAAGGGATCGCGGTTTTATATTTGCACAATTACGCGTTGATCTTCGTTGGTGTAATCTCCACTTTGGAGGAGGCAGTGAGCGACGGTTTCAAAAAGAGATATTCTTGTTTTGGGCGGTCTCCGGCCGGTTCAAGGATATCGTTCCGTCGCACATCCATCTGGGCTTCTCTCCGATGGCGGGGCTCCCGCCACATCCTTAATACCTGATCCTGCGGTCGTTCGATACCGCAGGTCGGATCCCAATTGAACTTTTTACTTGAACGCCGTCTGGCCGTTGAAGTCCGGATAATGGGCTCAACCGGTTTGGGCGTGCATCATGTCCAGAGAAGGAGTACCAACATGTCCGAGACGAAAATCCAACTTTCCGAACGCGAGTTACCGACTCGATTCTATAACATTCAGGCTGATCTGCCGGAACCCTTGCCGCCGGTGATGCACCCCGGCACGGGCAATCCTATCACGCCGGATGATCTGGCTCCGTTGTTTCCGATGGCCTTGATCGAACAGGAGGTCAGCACCGAGCGTTACATCGAAATCCCGGAGCCCGTGCTCGATGTCTACCGCACCTACCGTCCGACCCCGATGATTCGCGCCCTCCGGCTCGAGAAATTGCTCGACACACCGGCGCAGATTTATTTCAAGTACGAGGGTGTCAGTCCTCCGGGAAGCCACAAGCCGAACACCGCGATCGCTCAGGCGTATTACAACAAGAGCGAGGGGGTCAAGCGCCTGATTACCGAAACCGGGGCGGGGCAGTGGGGCTCCGCGCTCGCTTACGCCTGCAACCTTTTCGATCTCGAGTGCGAGGTGTTCATGGTGCGCAGCAGTTACGAACAGAAACCCTACCGCAAGAGCATGATCGAGACCTGGAACGGCACCATTCTCCCGAGCCCAAGCGAGAGTACAGAGGCGGGCCGCAAGATTCTCTCGGAGGACCCCGATTCGCCCGGCAGCCTTGGCATCGCCATCAGCGAGGCGGTCGAGGTGGCCGTTTCCAGGGAGGATACCAAGTACTCTCTCGGCAGCGTGCTCAACCATGTGCTCCTCCACCAGACGATCATCGGGCAGGAGTCGATCCTTCAGTTCAAGAAGGCGGGTGTAAATCCTGACATTCTGATCGGCTGCGTCGGCGGCGGGTCGAACTTCAGCGGATTCATTCTCCCGTTTGTCAACAAGATGCTCAACGGTGACGGGAAGTACCGCTTCATCGCTGTCGAACCGACAGCCGCGCCGAGTCTTACACGTGGACATTACAAATACGATTTCGGCGATACGGCCGGGACCACTCCTCTGATCAAGATGTATACCCTCGGTCACAGCTTCATTCCGGCCCCGATCCATGCCGGGGGTTTGAGGTATCATGGCATGGCGCCGATCGTCTGCCACCTCTATGACCTCGGAATGATTGAAGCGGTGGCGCTGCAGCAGAACCCGGTGTTCGAGGCGGGGGTGATGTTCGCACGAACGGAGGGGATCATTCCGGCGCCTGAATCGGCACATGCGATTCGCGTGGCGGTCGATGAGGCCCTCAAATGCCGCGAGACCGGCGAGAAAAAAGTGATCGCCTTTGAGTTAAGCGGACATGGCCACTTCGATATGAGCGCCTATGACGCCTATTTTGCGAACGGTCTGATCGACAGTGAATTTCCTGCCGAGCAGCTCGAGGAGGCTTTGAAGAGGATACCGCAGGTCGAACAGTAGGGGGATGAACGGGACATAGCCTGAGCTTCCGGGGAGGTTTCTTTACGAAACGGAGGGATGCTCGAGCACGGATACCCGGTCCTCTCGTTTCCAATGAAAGGGCCGGGTTTTCCGGATGCGTAGCCCGGCTGCCCCGCAGCCGGGTTTCTCCCGGCTCGCGCGAAGCGGCGGGTGGCCCGGCGAGCGTGCCTCGCCGGGTTTATTGACGTCGGGTCTTGTCCCGACCCTTCGGGATGTGACCTGACGGCGTTCGTTTGGCCCTGTCGGTTGCCCGACTATCCGACAGGGTTTATCTTTTTTTGTCTCGTGTGCGCCCCGTCATTGCAAATGAAATGCTGTTTGCGTACTCATGTAGTAAGCCCGCCAAGGAGGTCATGATGAAAAAGACGCCTTTCAGTTGGCTTCCGCTTGCCTTGTCTGTTTTTCTCCTGATGAAGCCTGCAGCTCCTGTCAGGGGACAGGAATACGCCCCTCTCTAGATCCACACCGATCCCGGAATGATCTACGGCTATGAATCGATGACCGCCTTCGTCGATACCTGCGCCGCACACGGCTACTCGGCGATCATGTACATGGTCCTTAGCGCCAAGCCCTTCTCGATGGGCGGCGATGGCGGAATGGACATCTGTTTTCATTCGCCGACCCTGGAGGCGATGGGAGTGAATTTTGTGGAGGATCAACTCGCCGAACTCGTCTCGGCCGCTCAGGCGCGCGGTCTCGAGGTGTATCCGGATATTCAGGCCTTGGCGTATATCGGGCATAACCCTGACGACTATCCGCTGCTCACCGTTCCCACCGCTGATGACTTGACTGCGGTAATAAATGAATTGGCCGATTACGGCGTCACGGGCGTCTCCGAGGAAATGTACCTCAGTGAGTGGTACGCTCCGGTTTACCAGGCCTGTCAGGGGCGGGGGATCAATTACATACACAAGGCGATTTCCTGGGACTTCGGCGCGATGTCGCATTACTGGAACATGTCGGTTTTCGATGTCTATTCGGATTGCGACATAATCATGACCGAGGATTATGACATGACCCTGGAGCCGCCGTTTATGCCCGCTTATGAGAATTTCGCCGCCATTTCGGCCTGGCTCGGCAAGGAGTATCATGTCAAGGTTTGGATTGATGAAGGGCCGACGTCCCGTTCCCAGACGAACAATGCCAACGTGATGTTTCTCAAGGCCTTGCAGCTCAGACCGAGATATATCTATGTGATGACTTGGTCTCCGCAGTTCATTGCGACTTTTGATCCCGCCGCGATGAATGACCTCATACAAACATATGCTTCTAATGAGATCAAACCGGTATGCAACGTTGTTTTGCACTTCAATTATAGTGAAGCCCCCGATACATGGGGTGGGTGGGATCTTCCGGCTGCGCTTGCAGCCGTGACGACGGGGATAAAGGCGAGCGGTTATGATATCATTACATCCTCCGAACCGGTAGCCGATGCTGACATGTATTTCATCTACACGCGTGGGAGATGGGAGACTACATTCGATCTGTCTCCCACCATTGTCGAGCTCTTCGATTCGGGAAAACCGGTGTTTATCCAGCTTAGCCAATTACTGCCGAACGACACACCGAACTGGAATACCGTGCGCGAAAAACTGGGGATCGACACCACGACTTTCGAGATAATTGCAAACGATGCGACCATAATCAACGGGAACTACAATGGCGTCGAGTATGAGCATTTACGCGGTCCAGTGGGCGATCTCGTCCCAAGGCTGAACGATCTGACTGCGGATAATGTCAGCTCCTCCGCTGAGGTTGTTTCCACCGCTTTCGTCGATGGAGCGACGATTGCCCTGATCGTGCGCAATGGCAATAATTACTTCATCAATGGTTCAGACCTCGACCTCAGGGCCGGTTTCCCGGTGTCTAACCTGATCAATGACGGCTTGCAGGGTCCTTCGGCATGTGTGATCTCAACCGGCGAGACCTCTGTCTTCTATGTGCTCGACGTTTCCGAGGGGCAGCTTGATACCACACGGCTTCATATAAAGCTGCCCGAGTCGAGGGTCAATGAGATGATCTGGTACAAACGGGACATCGATGGGTATAGCTCATCGGGAACTCGATCGTATGATCATGCCGTCGGATATGTCGACTCCCTGGTGGAAGGTACTCTCCTGGTTCTCAAATATTCGTCGCTCGGTGTTAATCCGCGCGATGATCGCGCCGGCAATCTCCTCCCGTCGGTCCATCTCTTCCAGAACTTCCCCAACCCCTTCAACAGCATGACCACGATCCGTTACAGGGTTGGTGATGGGGATCATGTAGCCCTCGTGATTTTCGATCTCAATGGCCGGGTCGTTCGGACGCTCGTCGATAGGCGCTGGTCGGCCGGTGATCATGCGGTGATCTGGGATGGAAAGAACGATGACGGTGAGGATCTCGGCTCGGGAATCTATTTCTGCCGCTTGCGAAGCGGAAGGGACACTCGAAACATCAAGCTCCTCTTGATCAAGTAGAACAATCGTCCGGGGGTGTCCTTCGGCGACAGAACTGATTGGCAGGGTGGCCCGACCCCCTACTTCGGGACCGGGAACAATAGTTGTTGTCTCGCTTGATTCATTGCGATTACCGCCGGGTCTTGTCCCGACCCTTCGGGATGTGATCTGACACCGTTCGTGTCCTCCTGTCGGCTTGCCCGTCTCTGTTCTACGACTGTCTGCCCTTCGCCAAGCTGTTGCAAAATCGTACCTTGTTACTTTCCGAAGAACTCCATCCGCACCGCCAAACAGCCTCTCAGAATGGGGAGCGGAAGTGATAATCAGGCAGTTTCTCACCGGAGGAGACCGCAACTTCGCCTACCTTGCCGCCGACGAGGGGACGGGAAAGGCGATGGTCGTCGATCCTTCTTACTCGCCGTCGATGGTGCACGATTTCGCCGGGTCTAACGGGTTGACCATCGAATATGTCTTCAATACCCATCGTCACTCCGACCATTCCAACGGCAATGCTGAGATGCGGCGGTTGACGGGACGGACTGCGCTGGCATACGGCGACATCGAAACGGTTACCAACATACCTGTCGAGGATGGGGCGAAGTTTCCGCTCGGCTCGCTGGAGATCGTTGTGCTGCATACCCCGGGGCATACTTCCGATTCAATCTGCCTCCTGGTCGGCGATGCGCTCTTTACCGGCGATACGCTCTTTGTCGGCAAGGTGGGAGGGACCGATTACGGCGAAGGCGCGAGGCGGGAATACGAATCGTTGCACGGGAAGCTGATGACCCTGCCGGATGCGACACGGGTTTTTCCCGGCCACGATGTCGGGGTTGAACCGGAGTCGACGATCGGCAACGAAAAGAAGTCCAACCCGTTCATCTTGCAGGAAAACCTCGAAGCCTTCGTCCATCTTAAGCGCACATGGCTCGAATACAAGCACAAGCACGGGATCGCCTGAAATGCGGGCATAAGGGTTGCCTGGCGGAGCGTTGCGAGATATAATCATAGAAATTCCACTCAGGATACCATTTAACCGGGACTTCATAGCGAAATGATCGGGAAACTCATCAAGAGGTTGATCTGGGGCTCGGGACTGCTGCTGCTCGTCTACATGCTGCTCTTATTCGCCTGGGAAGGGTCGAAGATGGCGACCTGGTACCGCTCGGGGACCGCCGAAACGGACGTTTATGTCAGCGAAGATTCAGCACTGGTCATATCCGAAGTCGGCCTGAGCGAATATGTCACCGGTCCGCCTCCGCTGGTCGGCGATACGATTATCGCGGTTAACGATACGATCACCGGCTTCGAGTCGATGCTTGACGAGCTGGCACATCCCAAGGCACCCGGCGACACGCTGACTTTTACTTATCTCCACGAAGGGGAAGCCGAGCGAGTCCAGATGGTCTTGAAGGCCGTGACAATTCGAGAGCTGCTGCCTTTCCTAGCGCTCCAGATTCTCCGTTTCCTGATCGTGCTCTCTTTCATCGCGGTTGGCCTGTGGGCGTTCAACAAGCAGCCGGAGTCGCCCGGGGTGCGTGCGCTGACCCTGTTCTGCATGTAGATAAGCGCGCTGCTCGGCGCTTCGATAGTGGTCTTCGGCGATCAATACGCCGGTTTCGCGATTCCGATGAGGGAGCAGATCGGCGGTTTTCTCCAGATGGCCGCCGCTTTCACCGGGGCATTGTGGCTCAACCTCCACCTGCTGTTTCCACGTAAATCCAAGTTGCTCATACGTTTCGGTCTCCGGGCGTACCTGGTCGTCTATTTTCCGCAGATTATCAGCGCGGCAATCTGGCTGATCGAACGGTTCGGAGTGCAAGTGAGCGATGAGCTGGGAAGGTGGATAATCCTCGCCATGGTGCTGCAAATCCTGATCGGATTCATTTTACTCAGCCGCCATCACAGCCAGGCACGGACCGTACTTGAACGCCGCCAGACGAAACTTGTTCTCTACGGCAGCGGAATCGGGCTGCCCGCGCTGATGATTTTCCTGGCCGTGGCCGTATTCTTCAACAGCTGGTTCGCCCCGCTGATTCTGACGGTCAAACTGCTGATTTTCAACCTGCTGTTTCTTGCCCTGCTGATGGCTCCGCTCTCGCTCGCCTACGCCTTCGGCAAATACCGTTTGCTCGAGGTCGAGGGCAAACTCCGCCGCGGCAGCCGTTACGTGCTGGTAATGGGAATGTTGCTGCTGATTTTCTTCCTGGCGCTTTACGGGGTGAGCGAATTTGCGCTTCGCAACCTGGGAATCACCAGCAGGACGCCGACGCTGCTGGTGGCGCTCGTGCTGGCGATGGGGATTTCACCGGCCCACCGTAGCTGCAGGAACTGGTCGAGAAGCGTGTATTCCCCGAACGCCACCGCCTACGTATGATGATACTGGAATTCACCCAGGGAATGGGTGCATTCCCTGACCGGGCGGCAACTCGAGAAGAAACTGCATGAGGCCCTGGGTGTCGAAGGAATCGTGCCGGTGCTGCAACAAGGCGCGGATACCTTTGTCGAAGCCGATGGAGACGAGACGCCGTTCCACGACGACAGCCCGCTGATCGAGTACATGACACGCACCAATCGGCCGGTCCTCTTCGACGAAGCGATGGCGAGCCTGCGGATACCATTTTCCGACGGTGAATTCAGTTGGGTCGGTAAAAGGAGAACGGCCCTCGCCCTGCCCCTGATGTCCCACTCGAAACTCATAGGTTTCCTCGGCCTCGGACGAAAAAGAACGGGTGAGGACTATACGCCGGAGGAGCTCGAGATCCTGGCATCGTTCACCAGCCAGGTGGCGATGGCAAACGAAAACCTGAGCCTGCTCGAGGAGAACCTGGAGAAACGGCACCTCGAGGAACAACTACAGATGGCGAGGACAATCCAGGAAGGTTTCCTCCCGCTGAAGATTCCCGAGACACCCGGCTTGGAGGTAACAGCGAGGCACCGTTTCTGCCTCGAGGTCGCCGGCGACTACTACGATGTCATCGCGATGAAGGACGGCTGCACGATGTTCGCGGTCGGCGACGTCTCCGGGAAGGGTGCGGGGGCAGCGCTGCTGATGGCGAACCTGCAGGCATCGCTGCGCACCTCGGCGAAAGTCGCGACCGACCTGACGACGATGGTCGCCGAGATCAACGGCTTGATTCACTCGAACACCGCGCCGGAACAATACATCACTTTCTTCGTCGGCCAATTCGACCCGGTCGACAAAACATTGAGGTATGTAAACGCCGGACATAATCCTCCGATTCTTCTGAAGAGGGACGATGCGGTCGAAAAGCTCGAAGCCGGCGGCCTGATCCTTGGCGCTCTCAGCGGCGTCAAGTATGACGAGGGGAGGGTGGACCTGGAGCCCGGAGACATGCTGCTGCTCTACACCGACGGTGTCAGTGAGGTGATGAACGGACTCGACGAGGAATTCGGCGAAGAACGCATCCGGCAGTTCCTCCATGAAAACTCCAAGCAGCCGGTATCGAATGTTCTTGAAGAGCTTGAGGCGGAGTTGAAAGCTTTCCACGGCGAACGGCCATACGAGGACGATCTCACGCTGCTGTTGGCGAAAGTATCGTAATTAGTTGATATCTATAATATAAGGTATCTTCAGGGTGAAGAGGCCGAGTGTGGAAATGGAATTGCGAGGGAAACAGGGATTGATTCGGAGGTTTGTTCGAAGGGAATGTAATCGCCCGTTCCCGCCCTCGACGCCGTATCAGGCGCTGAGATGCATACTGCCGCCGAGTGCACCGGCGGCAATCGAGAAACCGCGCATGGTTTCGAGCATAGGAATGTCGCTCTCGAGGCGGTAGGCTTCGGCTGCTCGCTTCATCAACCCCGGCTGAGGGACCAGATCCTCGACGGATTCGCCGCGACCGCCGTCAACTGCACCGTGAGAACCGTCCGTACCGGAGGGCTGTTCCGTCTGTTCGGCGCGTTCTTCGGCGATTTCGCGCTGGGCATCGAGCGCTTGCCTGCGGGCTTCGGCGGCGACCTTTCGGTCCTGCGGAGAGGGTTCGCCGGGGGCGAGGGCGGCGCGTTCAGCCTGGCTGGAGTTGTGCAGTCTCTCCTCGGGCGTATTTCCACCTCCCAGTGAAATGTTCACCTCGCCGCCGACCGCATACTGACGGCCATCGGGACCCCGCTGATAATCGTAGCGAGCGCCGCCGCGTGCGAGATGACCCCCAGCCATGAGGTGAGCCTGCTCGTGCTGACGGACCTCCTTGTCGCGCTGCGCGAGTTCGCGGACCTGCTCCTGCTCCTCTTTCGACAATCTCTTGCCGGCGGTGCCGTGTCCGGCATCTGCGGTTTGCTCTTTGGAACTATGCGCTTCGGTCCCGGATGACTCATCGGGGGCGGCCTCGCCGTAAACCTGCGCGAGGAAACGCGCCGCCTCAGAAATGTCCACGCGATCCGAGTATCTCGGACCGAGGGTCCGGGCGAAGACGTTCCCATCACGGTTACGCAAGTAGTTGCGATGCCGGTGATCCGCATCTCGCGACGCCGTCTGCGCTTCGCGTATACGAACGACGTCGAAGACGGTGAGCTTGCTGGTTGAAATTCCCTGAACCGCTTGCATGACAGTCCCGTTTTCCTTCTCCGCAGAAACCGGCGCCAAAATGGTCTGCGGAGTTTTGCTCTTGTGCCGGCGGAGTGGACTCCACCCGCAGAGAGATTCCCCTCATATCTATCATCGGCATTGTGGGGAGAAAGCTTTAAGCAGGGACGGTGGGAAGTAGTCGGTTCTGAAAAATCCGTTCTCTGCGATCAGTTGATGCAGTCCGGCGATGCCTCGCCGGGGAAATGGTCGTGTGGCCCGACTTCAAAAGAAGTCGGGTTTCATGCGGTGTGTGGCCTGGCACCGCAGCCGGGTTTCTCTCAGCTTACGTGAAGTGTCCGCCGAAACCGGCGTGTGGCACTTAACTCCGCCTACTGTACTCAATCTCTGGATTCGGCAGCTTCAAACTCGACTTAAGGTGTCCTCCAGGTCACCGCATCTCCTGTAATTCCATGCCGGTAGCTTATGATCTCGAGCCTCAGGGGAGTTATCGCAATAAGCAGATAGTTGTCTCTCCTGTCCGGGTAAAACTCTTCCCATCCTTCCTTCCACCGTGCCGCCTTCTCCTTCGGATCATCGACAAGTTGAGCGGTCCCGGAGATAGTAACATAGCCGCCTCCTTCAGGATCTGCGTAGTAGAGAGTGACTCGAGGATCTTTGCGAATCTTCTGCACCTTCCGGCTCCTGGAATTTGTGCCAAGCCAGACAACCATATCCGCTTCCGGTGCGAACGGCTCCATTGCTCTTACCTGAGACCGCCCGGATCGATCAAGCGTGATCAGCGCACAATAGAGAGCGCTATCCATTATCTCGCGCGCAGCAGCAATCAGGGCGTCCTTCTCCGAGTTTGCTGCTTTCTTCTGCGCACCGGCCATCTGGGGCAGTATCATGATGGAGAGTAACAATAACGTCAAGCCACAGGCTCTCAGTATCTTGCGTGCCGGGTTCATGTATTACCTCCTCGCTCCTATAGCAAGAACGGGATGAACATCTTCGTACGCTTCATGTACTCCGAATACGATGCGCCAAAGCGATCCAAGTTGTATACCTCCTCATACCTCGCTGTCGCGATCAAGAACGCCGTCGCGGCCATAGCAAGCGAAGCACTGAACAAGCCGACGCCCTTGAAGAACACACCCCAGCCAAAGATCAGGAGCGAGGCATACAACGGATGGCGGATATAGCGATAAGCGCCGATTTCTACGACGCTCTGAGTGTCCTCAATCAACCGACTTTGGGCCTTTCCCACAACCCTGAGAAGATGGAGCCCATGGGCTGCAAGCACCGAGGATGCCAGAAACAGCGCCCATGAGACGATCTGTGGAATCGACAAGGGATCGCGGAACCAACGGCCGGAATTCCATAAGATCAGCAAGATGATAGCTTCGAAGGCGAAGAACCGAAAAAGGCCGTAGGCCTGCCGGGTCTGCCACGAGTGCCAAGACAGGGCGACCACTCCGGCGGTGAGGAGGAGTAACAGAAGCAATCTCGGAGTATCCAACATGATGTGTCCCCAGTTGCGCAATAATGTGTGACGCTGCCGTGCGTCCGGGTGGCCCGACTCTTTAGAGTCGGGTTTCATGCGGTGTGTGGCCCGGCTGCCTCGCAGTAAATGTATCATGGGTTGCGTAAACCCAGGATAGGGAATATAAAGTATTACCCGGATTCGCGACATCCAAGACGTCGCGGGGCTTCGCTTCGGTTCAGCGCACTCCAGGCCACATGCTGAACCACTTATGAAAGGGATGACGTGAACCAAGAATTTATCATCTGGGTCGGACCAGAAGATCTTATTAACGTCATGCCAGGGGACATGACTCTCACAATTCTCTGGTTAGGAGAACCTAATTAGTTGACATTTTTTTGTCTTTAGGCATACTTTGTCATTGCACTATATTGTAAAGCCCAAAGTGTAACACATGCGAACAACGCTCTTCACTTAACAACCTATTAGTGCAGGAGGCAAAATTGGTGATTCTTAAACGTTTACCGCTGATGCTTGTCATACTTGGCCTGCTGATCGGTTTCGCCGGTTGTGGCGAGGATGAGGATGACGGTGACGACGGTGAGATCACGGTAGGCTACAAGGGTGATAACGCCACCAACTGTAACGATTGTCACTCGGCCAAGGTAGCTTCGTGGCTCCTGACCGATCATCCCGATGCCTATGTCAATCTTGGCGTTGAGGACCCTGCGAACCAGGAGAATCCATACTGCCTGCATTGCCACACCACCGGTTGGGACTCGGAGATCGCCTATGGTGACACGGTAATCACCACGTACGGCCCGGAAACCACCGGGTACGACGATTACTTCGGTGTGGAGACCGCTGCAGCGGCCGAGAGAAGGGCGATGCTCGAAGGCGTGCAGTGCGAAGCCTGTCACGGGCCGAACGCCGATCATGAATCGCCGGATGTCGTATTCGGGGGCGATGATCTGAACTGTAACCAGTGCCACTCCGGCACCACGGGGCAGGCGACTGAAATATTGCAATCCGGCCACGGCATGGTGCTCGAGACGCACGGCATGACCATGGAGGAGTTCAACGCGGAGTTCAACGCCTTCTCCACCTGCTGGACCTGCCACACCACCGAAGGCTTCGTGATGAACAACGATGCGGACCACGCGGACATGGAGAGGCCGGAGACCGCCAACCTGATCGGTTGCACAGCCTGCCACGACCCGCATGACGTAACGAACGGGTACCAGCTTCGGACGCTTGCGGATGTGAGCATCGAGTACGACGCCGAGGTGTCGAAAACCTTCACCGGCCATAGCACCGCGCAGATATGCGTCCAGTGCCACCACGCACGCCGCGACGTCGAAAATGTGACTACGCAAATCGATTCCGGCGACGCGCACTTTGGACCGCACGGCAGTCCGCAGATGGACATGTACCTTGGCGCCGGTAGCTACGAGATCGACGGCTATACCTACTCGCGCGACCACTTGCACCAGACGGTAGTCGTTGAATCCTGCGTCGAGTGTCACATGCAACGCGCGGTGGAAATCCACGGCGAGATTGAAGAGCACTCATTCCACACCTTCGAACCCGATGTGGGAAACTGCTTGCCCTGCCATACGATTACCGACTTCGACTACGGCAACGTGCAGACCGATATCGCCGCGAAGATGGATGAGCTGGCGGTCCTCCTTGGCTTTGCGGACGCAGCGGCGTTCCTCGACGCTGATACCGGTTTCGACAGCGAGGGCGAAGGAGTCCTGCGGTGGAAACGTGAAGCCGCATACGCGCTTGTCTTCGTGAACAACGACGGCAGCCACGGCGTCCACAACCCGACTTACGCGGAGTCGCTGCTTGACAATGCAATCGCATACGCCGGCGCCAACAAAAAGTAGGCGGGCGTATAGCGTGTAGGTAGCAATTCACTTCTTTGAGGGATCGTGTTCTGAAGAAACGTTACCCGATCCCTTTTGCCGAAATCCATCCCCCCGGGTTTCGGCTTTTTTTATGTTAGTGGACGAGATCACATAGAATCATGCGATCTCGTCCACTAAGGCCATGCATGCCGGGGTCGAGGACAAATTACGCGGGAATGACAAAATGTATGACGGACGGACATGATAAATGAACCCCGATTCCGAAATGTCGGGGTCGAGCCCCTCGGCGCCGGGAGAGTGATTTGCAGCCGGGACGGCGGCGTTATGTGTTCGATGCTTCCCGGGACGCGGTCTCGCAGGGGCCCACCGGCGGGGTCCCGGGCTTATCTTTGTCCCCCGGGACACGGTGTCACGGGCTACGGAACTTCCCGGTCAAATTGTGGGATGCCGAACGAGGCATGTTGATCGCCGATCATTAATGATATAAACTAACAGAATATTGATTTAGGGCGGCCTGCTTGTCGCTCTGGTGGACGGGCCGTCGATGCGAATGTAGACGACACTCTGAATGCAATCACTTTGATTGTTCGGTCACCCGACCGAACGATGGAGGTAGAATCTTGGCAATAAACAATGCAAACCTGGAGGGCCGTGCTCCGGCGGTCACGAGTTGGAACGGCGACTATGTCGATGATCTTTACGACCGGTGGAAGGATGACCCCCAGTCGCTTTCGGAGTCCTGGCAGATATTCTTCCAGGGCTTCGAGATGGCGATGTGTCCGCGAGCATGCGTTGCCTCTTCACGGGCGGACAAGCAGTCGAAAGTCGCCAACCTGATCTACGCCTACCGAACCCGGGGACACCTCGCTGCACACCTTAATCCACTGGATGAAAGACCAACCCCGGATCCCGGTCTGTCGATCGGTAAATTCGGATTCGATGAGAACGACCTCGATGAGGTGTTCGACACAGGCCATCTCGGCGGACCGAAAAGGGCAAAGCTGCGGGACATCATTCGGATACTGAAAGAGACATATTGCGGAACCATCGGGGTCCAGTACACTCACATCCAGAGCAGCGAGATCAGGAGGTGGCTCGAACGGGAGATGGAAGCGCGGCGCAATAAGTCCAACTTCGACCGAGAGAAAAAGCTGGAAGTGTTGGAGAGGTTAATCGACGCGGAGATGTTCGAGACCTTCATCCAGACGCGCTACCCGGGCCAGAAACGTTTCAGTCTCGAAGGCGCCGAAACCCTGATTCCCGCGATTCACGCGGTGGTCGAATCGGCGCCCGTGGAGGGAATCGAGGAAATTGTGCTCGGAATGGCCCACCGTGGACGGCTGAATGTGCTCGCCAACATCCTCGACAAGTCCTACGCCGGCATTTTTACCGAGTTCGAGGGCAACGTGATCCCCGACGCCTACGGCGGCGACGGAGACGTCAAGTACCATAAGGGGTTCAGCAGCGTGCACCGGAACCGGTTCAGGCACGATGTTCACCTCAGCCTGACGGCGAACCCGAGCCACCTCGAGGCGGTGGACCCGGTGGTCGAAGGCAAGGTCCGCGCGAAGCAGCGTCAACACGACGATACCGTGGAGCGAAAGAAGATACTGCCGCTGCTGGTTCACGGCGACGCGGCCTTCATCGGGCAGGGCCTGGTCGCCGAGACACTCAACCTTTCCCAGCTTAAGGGCTACAGGACCGGCGGAACGCTGCATATAATCATCAACAACCAGATCGGGTTCACGACCTCCCCGCAGGAAGCGCGTTCGACCGCATATTGCACGGACGTTGCGAAGATGATCGGAGCACCGGTTTTCCATGTCAACGGAGACGACCCGGAAGCGACTGTCTACGCCACCGAACTCGCGCTGCGTTTCCGCCAGGAATTCGGGCGCGATGTGATAGTCGACATGTTCTGCTACCGCCGCCACGGTCACGACGAGGGAGACGAACCGGCATTCACACAGCCGATCCTCTACAAGAAGATCAAGAGCCGTCCATCGGTGATGAAGCTCTATACGAAGGCGCTGGTTGCGGGCGGCGACCTCAACAGGGAAGAGGCGAGCCAGATCGCGGACAACTTCCAGTCGAAACTTCAGCACCACTTCAAACAGGCCAAATCGAAGGTCAGGGAGGTCGAAACACAGGCGTTCGATGCACTCTGGCAGGGCCTCGAGGAACCATTTTCGTACGAACCGGTCGTGACGGCCGTTCCGAAGAAAGACCTTGTCCGCGTGGCGAAAGCATTGACGACCGTCCCGGACGACTTCAATCTCAACCGCAAGATCGCCAGGCACCTTCCCGGAAGGCTCGAAGCGGTCGAGAAAGACAAATACATCGATTGGACGTTTGCCGAGTCGCTGGCCTTCGGGTCGCTGCTCACCGAAGGCACGCCTGTGCGACTCAGCGGACAGGACAGCCAGCGGGGTACTTTCAGCCAGAGACATGCGGTATGGTTCGATGGAGAAACGGGTGAGGAATTCATCCCCTTGAACCACATCGGCGAAGGCCAGGCGAGGTTCTGCGTCTATAACAGTCCGCTGTCGGAAGCGAGCGTTCTTGGATTCGAGTATGGTTACTCGCTGGCCGAGCCGAGGATGCTCGTACTGTGGGAAGCGCAGTTCGGCGATTTCGTGAACGGCGCACAGGTGATCATCGACCAGTTTCTCGTCAGCTCGCAATCGAAATGGCAACGTACCAGCGGAATGGTGCTGCTGCTGCCGCACGGCTACGAAGGCCAGGGGGCGGAACACTCGAACGCCTACCTCGAGCGTTATCTCGCCGCCTGCGCGCAGGAGAACATCCAGGTATGCAACCTCTCGACACCGGCGCAGTACTTCCATGCCTTGCGCCGCCAGATGATGCGGCCGTTCCGCAGGCCGTTGATCATCATGGCCCCGAAGAGCATGCTGCGTAACAAGCGCGCGGTTTCCCCGGTGAGCGACCTGATCGAAGGCCGTTTCGAGCCGATCATCGACGACCCGAACACGCCGCTCGATGCGACACGACTGGTCATCTGTAGCGGGAAACTGTTCCATGACCTTGAAGAAGCGCGCGAGAAGGACGATCCGGGAGACGTGGCGGTGATCCGAATCGAACAGTTCTACCCGCTGTGCCACGAACAGATGCTCGAAATCACAAGCAGATATACGAAGGCGGAAGAGATCATCTGGACCCAGGAAGAGCCGAAGAACCGTGGCGGCTGGAGCTTCATCAGCCCCTGGCTGCGACATCTTTTCCCGGACAAGAGACTGCGCTACATAGGAAGGGGCTATGCGGCCAGCCCGGCGACCGGGTCGCTTAAGCGCCACCGTGAAGAGCAGGAACATATTGTCAACGCGGCGATTTACGGAGATCCGATTCCGCACGATGTCACCATCCTACCCGAGGGGGCTGCTGCATAATGAAACAGAAAATCAATGTGCCGGAAGTCGGTGAGTCGATTACCGAGGGAATCCTCGTCGAATGGCTCAGGCAGGATGGGGAGTTCGTCGAGCTCGACGATGCGCTTTTCGAACTGGAGACCGACAAGATCACGATGACGGTCACCTCGGAATTCAGCGGGACGCTGTCGATCCAGACCGAAGCGGGCGCAACGGTGGAAATCGGGGAGGTGGTGGCGATCGTCGATACCGACGTCGAGGCACCGGCCGACGCGGAACCCACGGAAATGAAAGACGAACCGGAGAAGGCGGAGCCGCTGGTGACGGCGGAATCGGGTGCGGCGGGAGACGAGGGACCGCCGATAAGCGCACCCGCCGGTAAAGAGCAGGCAAGACAAAAACTGATTGAGACGAAACTCAAGGAACTCTCACCGGCGGTCCGCAGGCTTGTGGTGGAGCACGAACTTGATCCGGGCAAGATCCCCGGGTCGGGAAAGGGTGGACGGGTCACCAAGGAAGACGCGCTCAAGGCGATGGGCGGAGGCCAGGCGGAGGAGGCGGCAGTCGCGAAGAGGGAATCGAAGACGGAAGCCGAGCCTGCGCCCAAGCCCGCCGTTAAGCCGGTTGTGACAGGCGAGCGGGGTGAAAGGCAGACGCGAAAGACGATGAGCCCCTTGCGTCAGCGGATCGCCGAACGGCTGGTCGAGGCGCAGCAAACCGCGGCGATGCTGACGACCTTCAACGAGGCGGACCTCTCGGCGTTGATGGATATGCGCGCGCGTCACAAGGAGGCGTTCGAGAAGAAACACGGGATCAAGCTCGGGATAATGTCGTTCTTTATCAAGGCTTCGATAGAGGCTCTGAAGACGGTGCCGGAAGTCGGGGCGCAAATCGAAGGCGACGAGATAGTCTATAACCATTTTTACGACATCGGGATCGCGGTGAGCACCGACCGAGGGCTGGTGGTCCCGGTGATCCGTGACCCCGACAAGAAGAGCTTTGCCGAGATAGAACTCGAGATCGCCGATTATGCGAAACGGGCGCGCGAGCGTAAACTGACGCTCGACGAATTGCAGGGCGGAGTTTTCACGATCAGCAACGGCGGCATTTTCGGTTCGCTGCTCTCGACGCCGATCCTCAACCCGCCGCAGAGCGCAATTCTCGGAATGCACGCGATCAAGAAACGTCCGATGGTCATCGGAGACGACAACCGGATTGAGGTGAGGCCGATGATGTACCTCGCACTGACCTATGATCACCGGGTAGTAGACGGCCGCGAGTCGGTGACCTTCCTCAAGCGGGTGGTCGAGTGCATCGAAGCGCCCGAACGGATGATGTTCGAGGTCTGAAAAGGGGCGAGGGAAAGGTCGGCGAGGGATAGGGATATTCTTTGTATTCAGTTCCAGCGGCCAAGGGCAAGACTTGTTATCTAATTGATTAATATAGTGATAACTCAACACAATGCACCGGTCTTGCTATAAACGACACGGATGTCGTTTATTCGCTTTGGAGATTGTCCCGATCGACCATACTCGAAAAGGAGATAAAGGTGGAGTCCTTCGATTACGCAATAATCGGAGCCGGACCCGGGGGGTATGTTTCGGCTATTCGCGCGTCACAACTCGGACTGAAAACCGCGCTGATCGAGAAGGAATCATCGCTCGGAGGCACCTGTTTGAATGTCGGGTGCATCCCTTCGAAGGCGTTGCTCGAAGCGAGCGAATGGTACGCGATGGCCGGGCATAAGTTCGATGAAGCCGGTATCGGTACCGGTAAGCTGACGCTCGACCTGAAGAGGATGATGGAGCGCAAGGCGGAGATTGTGAAAACCCTGACTGTCGGCATCGGAATGCTGATGAAGAAAAACAAGGTGAACGTCCTGAGGGGCACCGGTAAATTGACTGGAAAAAACACGATTACAATCGCAGGGGAAAGTGCGGGCGAGATCGAGGCGAAATCGATTTGCCTTGCGATGGGAAGCCTGCCGGTCGAACTGCCCTTTCTCAAATTTGACGGCGAGCAAATCGTCAGCTCTACTGAAGCGCTCTCGTTCGACAAGGTGCCGAAGCATCTCGTGGTGATCGGCGCCGGGGCGGTCGGGCTAGAACTGGCCAGTGTCTGGAGGCGGCTCGGTGCGAAGGTCACGGTGATCGAAATGCTTCCTCAGATCACGCCATTCGCCGACAAGCAGATGGCGGTGATGCTCCAGCGGGCGCTGACGGCGCAGGGCATGGAGATCATGCCCGACACGAAAGTGACTGGTGCGGAGACCGGCGACGGCGGAGTAACGGTCCATTACGAGGACGCCAAGGGCGAGAGGGGCGAAGCGACCGGGGACAAGGTGCTGGTCTCGGTCGGACGCAGCCCCTTCTCCGAGGGAGCCGGCCTCGATGCAGCCGGAGTCAAGGTTGATGAGAGTGGCAGGATTCCGGTGGACGGTCATTGGCGGACCGGCGTGGAGAACATCCACGCCATCGGCGACCTGATCGACGGGCCGATGCTCGCGCACAAGGCGGAGGACGAGGGGGTCGCTGTCGCGGAGATCGTGGCGGGAGGTGAAGGACACGTCAACTACGAAGCGATACCGAACATTGTCTATACATGGCCCGAGATGGCCGCTGTGGGGATGACCGAGGCGGAGGCGAAGGAAAAGGGCCACGAGGTCAAGGTCGGCAAGTTCTATTTCCGCGGAAACGGACGAGCCCTGACGATGAGCGAAAGCGAGGGCCTGGTGAAGATCGTTGCCGATGCGAAGAGCGACCGTGTGCTGGGAGTGCACATCGTCGGACCGCGAGCTTCCGAGTTGATCGCAGAGGCGGTGATCGCAATGGAGTTCAGCGCGAGCGCGGAGGACATCGCGCGCACGGTGCATGCTCACCCGACGCTCGCCGAAGCGGTCAAGGAGGCGGCGCTGGCAGTCGATAAAAGGGCGATACACGCATAGGCCGCGAAGGATTGAGCTGAAGAGGCTAGTGGCGAAAATATCCCGAATACGGTGAGTACAGGCAGCGGGTGAAAAAGCTGATCCCGTGGCTGTATTGATCCACCGGACAGTTTACCGGATTCTGAAATTATAGTGGTTTGCCACATGTCAGGCGATCAACCGGAATTGCAACGCATTCTGTTTACGGTCATGTGATCTTTTTTCAAAGTTGTTTCATTTCCCTTGACGCCCCGACCCGGCTGATTCTACACTCTCCAGGTGACCATCCATCATGCAAAGGGAGCTTAAACCAGTGGAAGACCAGATAGACCTGCCGATCACCCACCCGAGCATCGAGCCCGACCCGGAGCGTATCGGTCGGATTTTGGTCGTCGGCGCGGCGGTGCTCGACCGGATTTTTTATGTGGACAAACTGCCGCGTAAAGGCGAAACCGCGATCGGTGAGAGGATGGAACTGTATCCCGGCGGCAAGGGAGCCAACCAGGCGCTGGCGGCCCGCAGGATCGGAGCGGAGGTGCGTTTCCTAACATCGGTCGGCGAGGACGAGTCAGGCAAACTGGTGCTCGAACCGCTCGAGCAGGAGGGGGTGGAGGTGTCGGGGGTGTTCAGGGTAAGCGACACGCCGACCGCCGAAGCGGTGGTCTCGGTCGACGAAAAGGGCGATAACCATATAGTCGCATGCCCGGGAGCATACCACAGGTTCAGTCCCGAGATGCTCGAAAAACGCGCGGAGGATTTCGAGTGGGCCCAATGGCTGCTGATCCAGAATGAACTGCCCGCCGAGACGGTGAATACCGCCTTGACGATGGCAGAGGAACACGGACTTAAGATATTCTTCAACCCTGCGCCCTTCAAGCGCGGCGCGCAACGTCCGGTGCAGGAGATCACGGTGCTCGCGCCGAACGAGAACGAGGCCGCTGCACTACTCGGAGTCAGGGAATATTTTTCGCTCTCGGCCGCGGATCGCACTCGCCGATGGCTCGATTTCGGCGCAGAACACGTTCTGGTCACACTTGGCCGTCACGGCGGTGAGTGGTACAATCCGGAAGGCCAGCGTCGCGATTTCGCCGCCCACAAGGTCGAGGCGGTCGATACGGTCGGGGCGGGCGACGCATTCTGCGGGGTGCTGGTCGCGCTGCTCGCCGAGGGGGTGGATGTGCAATGCGCGATCAGGCTCGCGAACATCGGGGCGGGTCTGTCGACGATGGTGCGTGGAGCGCAGGCCGGCTTGCCGCTGAGGAAGGACCTGCTCGAGTATATCTGACGGATGTGGTTACGGGTGAAACCCGGCCCCGAAGTGTCGGGGTCGGGCCACCCGACCGGAAGTTTAGAGAAATGTGGAATTAGGAACAACGATCAACAATTAAGAATTAGAAAGCAGGAGACAATACACCCGGCGAGACATCCGTCAATTGACGGATCGGGCCATCTGTCGTCCCGCCGCTCAATGACTCCATAATTACAGGGAATAAGCGTAGCCAGCAGGAATTCGTTGCTTCGCTTCTTATATTTAAGGCTAACGATAAGGACTTATCCGCCTCAGGCTGATTTCAGGAATAAAAGGATGAAATACAAGGTAGCCCTGCAACAGTCCGAAGAAGGATTCTCGGTGTCCGTCCCCGGTCTCCCAGGATGCTGGTCGCAAGGCGAGACGGAGGAGGAAGCCCTCTCGAACATCGAAGACGCCATTCGCGATTATCTCGCGGTGGTTCAGAAACTTCTTCAGGGCTCCCAGGTTCGCGAGATCGAGATCACAGTCTAACCGTGCCCAAGATCCCCGGTATCAAACATCAGCAGGCTATTCGTGCCCTCGAGAAGGCTGGCTTCCGAATCGCCCGACAGGGCAAGCATGTCGTCATGACCGACAGCACCCGTATCGTGACGATCCCTCGTGCAAACCCGGTCAACGCATTTACTATGGGCGGCATCGTGCGGGACGCGGGGCTCACAGCGAAACAGTTCCGTAAGCTTCTGTAAATCAGCCACTCAACAACTTGCCCAAGCAAGTCCGGACCTGTTCACGTGGCAGTTCGCGGAAGCGGGGAATGTAGACGACACACGAAAAAGCAATTTAGAATGAGGAATAGCAATTAGGAATGAGATAAAACAATTACGAATTAGAAATTAAGAATTAAAAATTAAGAATTAGGAATGAGAAATCAGGAGACAATAAATCCGCTGAGATCAGTAAGCCGGGCCACCCGTCCGGCCTGCGTTTCTGTATTCTCAAGATGAAACCCGACTTCTTTTGAAGTCGGGCCACCCGAGGATCCCTCCTCAATACGCAATATCGGACCCTGACATTAGAAGTGGATCAGTTTTTCGGGGGCAATCCCGGGCCACCCCCAGGATTCAGACGATGAGCATTGCATCGCCGTAACTGAAGAAGCGATAGTGTTCAGTGATCGCCTCGTCATAGGCGGAGAGCACCTGCCTGCGTCCGGCGAATGCGCTGACCAGCATGATCAGCGTCGAACCGGGTAGATGAAAATTGGTGAGCAGAGCATCGACCGCCTTGAAACGGTACGGCGGGCGGATGAAAAGGCCGCTCTCGCCCCGCCCCGGGTGAACGACGCCGTTTTTATCGGCAACCGTCTCAAGCGTGCGAACCACGGTTGTCCCGACGGCGACCACACGCCCCCCCGCACGCCTCGCCCTGTTGATCCTCTCTGCCTGGTCGCGCTTGACTTCATACCATTCGGGATCCATACGGTGCTCATCAAGGTTGTCGGTGGTCACCGGCTGGAAGGTGCCGACACCCACGTGGAGGGTGATATGGGCGATGTCGATGCCCCGGTTCTCGATGGTCTTCAGCAGCGAGCCGGTAAAATGTAGTCCGGCGGTCGGGGCGGCGACGGCTCCATTATGGGCGGCATAGATGGTCTGGTAACGCTTGCGGTCCTCTGGCTTCGGGAGACGGCGAATGTAAGGGGGAAGCGGCGGCGATCCGGTGAATTCGAGCCAGGCGCGCAACCCCTCCAACGGCTCGAAACGTATCGTCCGGCGACCCTGCTCCCTCGAGGCGAGGACTGTGGCGGTCCGGTTTTTCGCGAGATGGATGATCTCGCCCTTATCAAGCTTGCGCGCGGGCTTTGCGAGGCATTCCCATGTCGAGCGGCCGATCTCCTTGAGCAGCAGCAGTTCGACCTTGCCACCGGTCCGGCGATGACCGATCAGACGCGCCGGGATAACCCGCGTATCATTGAGCACGAGGACATCACCGGGACGGATATGGGCGGTGAGATCGGTGAACCGGCGGTGCAGAATCCGTGTGGCGCCACGGTAGAGGACGAGCAGACGCGAGGCATCCCGCCGTGACGCGGGCTCCTGGGCAATCATCTCCTCGGGCAGGTCGTACTGATAATTGCTGAGATGGTCCATATCAATAATTTAAGGGATGAACAGCGCTGTTGGGCGCATCGGCGAACTCCACGAGATCGACGATGCGCATCAGGGTCACCGCGGTCGACCGGCCGGATTGAGGGTCGCGATAGTCGCGCCCCAACCGCCGGCTTCGGAGTGTGCAAGGCTGAAGGAGATGACTTCCGGCAACCGTTCGAGGATGGAATGTACCGTTCGGCGAAGCGCGCCGGTGCCCTTGCCGTGAATGATGCGGACCTCCAGGATTCCCCGTTCGCGACAGGCGGCGAGATAGTCGGGAACGAGCCGCTTCACCTCGCGCGGGTTGAAGGTGTGCAGGTCCAATGTACCGTCAATGGGGATTTCAACGGGTTCTTGTTCTTCCATCGGATTATCAAGCCGGTTTCCTTCGGTCCACTATGTCAGCTAATTTCGATCTGGCCCTTGTCCTGTTTTCCCTTGCCCGGTGTGATGCCGAGCAGCTCGAGGGCGGAGTGCGTTACGGTTCGTCCCTTGGCGGTGCGCTGGATCAGGCCCTGCTGGATAAGGTAGGGCTCATAGAGTTCCTCGATGGTGCCTGCATCCTCTCCGACGGTTACCGACAGAGTCGAAAGCCCCACAGGACCGCCACGGTACTTCTCAATAATCGCGCGCAGGATACGCTTGTCCATCTCATCGAGTCCGTATTCGTCGATCTCGAGTCGTGTCAGGGCGTCCGCAGCGATTGATACCGTGATCACGCCGCTGCCCTCGACCTCGGCGAAATCGCGCAACCGTCTCAGCAGACGGTTGGCGACGCGTGGCGTTCCCCGGCTGCGCCGCGAGATCTCGCCCGCGGCATCCGTCGCGAGTTCGACGCTGAGCTTGACGGCATTGCGCTCGATGATGGTCGCGATTTCCGGAGGGCCGTAATAGTCCAGCCTGCCGGTAATCCCGAAGCGGTTGCGGAGTGGAGCGGTGAGCAGGCCCGCACGCGTGGTCGCGCCGATGAGGGTGAACGGCGGAAGGTTGAGCTGAATGCTCCGTGCCGACGGTCCGCTGTCGATGAGGATGTCGAGACGGTAGTCCTCCATCGCCGGATAGAGGTACTCCTCGACCACCTTGTTGAGGCGATGCATCTCATCGATGAAGAGGACGTCGTTCGGTTCGAGGTTGGTCAACAGTCCGGCGAGATCGGCCGCCTTATCGAGCACCGGACCGCTGGTGGAGTGCAGAGTGACGCCCATTTCGGCGGCGATGATTCCAGCAAGGGTCGTCTTGCCGAGCCCCGGAGGGCCGTAGAAGAGGGCATGGTCGAGCGCACCGCCGCGCTGTCGAGCGGCGGCGATGAAGACCTCGAGATTCGACTTCAACTTGTCCTGTCCGACGAAATCGGCAAACTTGGTAGGACGTAGAGAGCGGTCGAGTTCAAAATCTCCCGGTACGGTCTCCGGCGTGGTGATGCGTGTGTCGTTTTCCAATGCTTTCCGATCGGTTTGCTTGCGTTCAGAATAGACCCGGCTTGCAAGAAAGCCGGGCCACCCATGGTTTTCCGGGTATTCCGCCCGCGATCAGCGGTGTTGTCCAAGCCGATCCGGCAAGTGATCGCTCGCGGCGCAGGCAATATAGCGGGTACCGCTCTCCGAGGGCAAGCGGGATAACCTCTTCGTTGGTGAGCGTGGTGAGGCCGCGGGAAGCATTGGAAATTGCGCCTGTTGCCCGCGGGTCCCGGCAGCTTATATTGAAATCTTTTCTGCAAACGATTGACCGGTATCACTTCATCGGCCATGCAAGGGATGTTATATTAGCAACAATGTTCACTTCGTATTACTGCCGGACAAGCAGTGATTGGACCGTCGCCAGGCAATAACTCTACTATAGATGCATCGGCTACGGAGTTAGAGTTTTCGCATACATTAATCCAATATCTGAACTTATTCACTTTAAGTACGCTAAGTCGGAAAAGGAGGATTTGAAATGTTTCTTAGGAAATCATCGAGATGGGTGTTTTTCCTGCTGATCTCGCTGATCGCATTCGGCCTGACCATCGGGTGCGAAGACGCGATCACGGATGGCGATGGAGAAGAGGGAATTCCGCAGGGGTTTGTCGGTACCTGGCTGCTGGCCGGATGGGTGACTGATGATGTCTATACGGACAGCCCGGACGGAGATATTACATTCGAGGTCGAGAGCGACGGCGCATGGGAAGTGACGGATCCGGACGGCGCGATCATGTTCAGCGGAACATCAACCTGGTCGAGCGGCAACCAATGGAATCTGACCTTCGAGTTCGATATGGAAGATACGACCCAAGTAGGTGAGACCGAAACGATGACCGTGCAGTACACCTCCACGACGGCCCATTTGATCGATTCTGGCGACGAGGGCCAGGAAGAAGTAACGCTATTGGTACGTCCGGCGACCTCGGGCGCGGTGATCGCCGGGGTTGTCTTTGACGCTTCCGACTCCACCGTGATCTCGAGCGCGGCCGTTGAAATCACCGATGCGGCCACGGACACGGTAGAGGGTAGCGGGTGGACGACAAACTATGGACTCTTCTATGTCGGAGGCCTTAGCGCCGGGAGCTACAATGTGACCACCCAGGCCACCGGTTACAGCGATGGGACGGCGATGGTCAATGCGATATCCGGGGAGGTGACCGTCGAAGAGATCAGCATGACCTATACCGGACCAGCGGGAGTGAGTCTCTCCGGTACGGTCATCGATGCGACGAACTCCGAGCCGATAGAGGGAGCAACAGTCTCCGTAGGAACAAGCAGCGCGACAACGGACACGAGCGGGGATTACTCGCTGACCGGGCTGACAACCGGCGAAAACACGGTTGTGGCCACCGCGACCGGATACCAGACGCATTCGGAAACAGTCACCTTGGTCGAGGGCGACAACACGCTGGATTTCGAGCTCGTGCCCGAGGGCGCAGCGGAGATTATCCCCTTACTGCTCACCGGCTCATGGACGTTTGTCGCCGATTATAATGTGAACACCGGTATGCTGGATATTGCGACAGCGTTGGAGGAGATGATCTTAGAAATCGACGTTTATGGAAACTGGCAGATATATGAAAACGGTGTCGGGATGGGTTCTGGAACGGCGACATACGCGGATGCGATATCCACGCTGGCGTTGACGATCACCGACGATCCCGATACATCGAGTATCGACACGGTTCTGGAGTTCGTGATCGTCATGAACACGGCGAACCTGTTCATCGCCAGTTCTGCCGATATCGGCGATGCGGGCGAGGTGCACACCGTGGCTTTCTTCCAGGCGACACCGGACGTAGCGCAGCTTGCCGGCCTGGTCTACTCGCAATTCGGCGCCAGCATTGAGGATTTTGCGCCGGTTCCTGGAGCTTCAGTGACGATTACGGACGTCAATTTCGGAACTCACAGCCAGACTTCGAACGAGTTCGGTTTCGTCTTCTTTGACAACCTGCCCGCCGGCGATTTCGGCGCCACGGTGTCCATGACCGGTTTCCATGAAGGTTCGGCCGTCGGAACTCTCGTCGAGAGCGAGATTACCCTCTTGCCGGTGATGCTCTTCCCGCTGACTTCGTTCAACACGACCGGGACGATCGAGGGTGTGGTGACCGATGCAACGACCGGTTACGAGATTGAGGGAGTCACGGTGTACATCGACGACGGCAGCACTGCGGTAACGGATTATTATGGCGACTTCTCAGTCGAGGTGGAGGCCGGCATTCGTCACCTGTGGATCGCGCACGAAGGTTACCTGCCGTACGCGACCGACGTGGTTCTTGCGGTGGACGGTACGGAATACCTCTCGATCTCGCTCTCAACAGAAATGCCGGGCGGCGGTACGGAAGGCGAACTCCGATTCGTACTGACATGGGGTGAAACGCCTTATGATCTCGACAGCCATCTGCTTACCGCGTATCTGGATGATAACGGATACCAGATCGAAGTCTATTTTGGGAATAAATTCAACCCGGAGGGTTCGTCGGGAACGCCCTGGGCGATGCTGGATGTCGATGATGTGTACAGCTACGGTCCGGAGACGATCACGATATACCAGACCACCAGTGGTACATACAAGTATTTCGTCCATAACTGGAGTGGAACTCCGGATCTGGCAGACTGCGGCGCGCAGGTACAGATTTATAACGCCAACGGATTGGTGCGGACGCTGGTTGTGCCGGATTACGGCACCGGCTACTACTGGTATGTCTGCGACATCGACGGCGACAGCGGCGAGCTGACCTTCTACAACATGATTGTGGATTACGATCCGGCCGATGGGTTCTCAAATAAAACTGCTTCCATCAAGAAGACCAAGTAGAGGATCTCGCGGTCGGCAGACCGTTGTGTAGAGATAAGGTGATCAAGTCCGGCCATTCCTCGATGTCGAGGAATGGCCGGTTTTTGTTCGAGTAACAGGGCGGTCGGACCGGCGCAGAGCCTTGAGTCAGCGCGAGGCGCGGGACAGGAATGTTTCAAAGTATGGCGATATCCATGCCCGGATTCGGGCAGAGTGTTTGAAAATGTACACCTGTTGATCGGCAGCGGGCAAGAATGAGACTGTAAGCCATTGTTATTTTATTGCTTGTGTAATAAGTCTCCGGGCTAATTGCGTCGGCATGATTTTTGTATATAATGCACATAATATCATAGAAGACAGCGGTGATGAAGGAGTTCACGCAGGAAACACTCCCTCTCGATGATATCACTTATCAATAATTGGTGGATTCCAAGCTCCTGGAGGCCGTTTCGTAATAGTTGGGCATGTGATCTGGGACACATTAATAAACGGACGGTTGTCACAACTTGAAGTACATGGATTTCAGTATATTTAAAAAACCGCGGGTATGTATATTCACCGGATGATCTCGCGGCATAAATTATGCCTTGCGGAATATGATAATTACAAATCGGCAAAATATCCGATCTGAATTTGACGCGACTTTCCGAACGATCTACCTTGAACTTCCTTCTGCGATACCAAAACTTTGCGTGGGAAACAATAGAGCGATTCGAGTGAAATGCGATTTCGGCATGTCAGAAGAAATCGTGGACAAAAGGAGGATTTACGATGCAAATGCTTAAAAATTGGCGATGGTTTTCGCTTCTGCTGGTCATCGTCTTCGCTTTCGGAGTGGGTATCGGGTGCGAAGACCTGCTCAATCCGCCTGACGATGAACCCGAAGAAGCAAACATACCATCTTTGTTCCAAGGTGCGTGGGATTTCCGGGGTGATATAGCCGACGGTATTTTCGACTTCGAGAACTACATGGAAGGCACCCTGGATGTCTCGAGCGACGGCGAATGGGAGTTCAGAGACGACACCGGAGCTCTTTTCCAGGCCGGTACCGCCGTATGGGATGGCGGCAGCACGAGCGGCACGCTGACTATTGAAGTCACATCGGGCGAAGACGTGGGCAGCGAGATGGAGTTCGAGGTCGCAATCGACGGCTTGAAAGCCTCGATGACACAGTATGTGAGCGGCCGTCCTCAGGTCACTCTTCTCACCCGTCAGACTTCATCGACACGTTCGGCAATTGCCGGTGTCGCCTATAACAACGTTCAGGAACCGCTTTCCGGCGTGAATATCTCGACCAGCGGCGGCAGCGATACGAGCAACGAATACGGTCTGTTTTACATCGACCAGCTTACCGCCGGAGAATACGCCGTAACTGGCAGCGCAACGGGCTACCAGGATTATACGGCATCGGTGACGACCACGGCCGGGAACGTCGAATTTATTTACGCTGGCATGTATGAAGGCGACGGCGGCGAGCCGGGTACAGGCGGCGAAGCCGACCTGTACGGTCGCTGGCGCTTCGTCGTGTTCATCGGCGAGGGTTATCTTGACTTCCCGGAAGGCATTGAAGTGCTGCAGCTCAACGACGACCACACTTTCGAGCATTTCATGGACGACTCGGTGGATACAGGCACCTGGGAATTCCTCGAAGATCCGGATGACTTGCATGACAGCCTTGTAGTTCAGGACCCCGAAGGTGAGATGCGTTTCGAGGTGATCGTCGGCCGGAACGTGATGAAGTTCAAGGGCTATTTCGGCGACGACGGCGACGGGACTATGGAACCGACGCTTGCGGTCATCTATCTCGCCCGTCCGACTCCCGGAGAGTCCGGCGTGATGGGCGTGGTTCACTCGAACCGTCAGCCCCTTGGCCTAATCAATCTCGAGATCGTTGAATCCGGTCAGACGGGAGCCTCGGACAACAACGGCTTCTTCTTTATCAGCAACGTGCCGGTAGGATCGTTCACCGCTGAATTTGTTATACCGGGAACCACGGAGCCCTTCGTGATGACCGGCGAAACGGAATTCAGCAGGAACACCTTCCTCAACGCGAACATTTCCGGCGGCGGCGGCGGTGCGATTGACCAGCGGCTTGTCGGCGAGTGGATCATGGCCCAGATTTACAACCACCAGTATAACAATGTGTTTGCCCCGCGATGGGAAGAGCGCATGCGGCTCGAAATCTGGGAAGACGGCAGTTTAAACATGCAGGAAGGCGATCGCTCGGCCGGTGACGGTTGGGTCGAATTCGACGGCACGACCATCACTCTGCATATTGTCAACTCCCCCGACCCCGAAATGGCGGGAGCTGTGATATCCTTCGCGGTTGACTATATCGAAGGCAGCGTCATGAGGATGAGCGGCGAGGATCCCGGTGGTCAAGACCCCGGTACGATAACGATACACTGGGTACGCCGTCCGGATGGCAACCCTGACATCGCGGTGACCGTCGCACGGTTCACTACAGACGGCAACCAGGAACCGGTACCCGTACCCGGAGTGAGTGTGCGGGCAACTCATGAGTTTGGAGAGCAATTCGAAACTTACACCGGTGAGTACGGCTTCGCTCACATCGCAAACGTCCCGGAAGGCAATTACGAGGTTACTGCGTTCGTCGACGGTCAGGAATACGGCCAAAGTATATGGGTCGGCTGGAGTGAAGTCGGGTTTGCGCCGATCTTAATCGGCGGCGGCGGCGGTAGTGATCCGATCCCTTGGGAGATACAGGGCTACTGGCGTTTAGCTGTCACCCTTAACGAAAGCATGGGCGATATCGAGATTCCCGCCGATAACACCTTTTTTACAATTGAAAACGGTTACTGGTCCTGGTCTGTTGGCGACTACATGATCTGCTCCGGAGTCATTTCCTGGAGCGATTCGTTGCAAACACTGTATCTCACCGTTCAAGACTGGCCGGATCTCCCTGACATGGTGGGTCAGACTTTCGCCTACGAGAGTGCCCGGTGGGATAACAGCCAACAGTTACTCTACCTTGTCGCCGGCGGCTACAGCCTGTCAAGGAAGGCTCTAGGAGAGGGGATTACCGAAGTCTACCTGCGAGCCGGTGCACCTGATGGTGCGAACATCGCCTGCGTAGTCGGTATCTACGACGGGGGGTATACTGACGTAGTATGGCCGGTTAGGGATGCAGATGTCTCCTGGTATAACCAGAACACCGGCTCCTACCAAGGCGCCGTGTATGCCGACTATGGCCTCTACTACCTGCCCAACGTGGAATCGTCGAACTATGAACTGACTGTCAACTGGAGCTCCGAGTCCTACAGCGAGGGCTTCTGGGTCGATTGGGGTGGGCACGACCTCAGGACGGTTATCTTCGGCGGCGGCACCCAGGCGGGCATCCCGCCTGAGTACGCACACCAGTGGATTTCCACCGCGTTCTCAGTGGAAAACTATGACCTGACTACTTGGGAATTTCTCGGTAAGTATGTAGGGCAATACTATATGGCCGAGGACCTCACCATCAACGAGGATGGTTCTGTCTTTCTTGTCTGGTCTGACGGAGCGACCCAGCAGGGTACCGCCTACTTCAACTATGGTGAGCTGAGGATCGAGTTGGATGACGGTGCTGTCTGGGAGGGCTATGTATGGCTGGATTACGGCAACAGAGTCATGTACATGGACTTCTATTGGGAATATCCGGATTTAAACGAAATCCACTATGCGACCTATGTCTACGTCAACAGGGACGGGAACTTTGCTTCCGCCTGCGGTCTGAACTACTCGGGTTATGGCGCCGGAGGCGGTGAACCGATCGAAGCGGATGTATATGCCAGCTGGGCGGATGACGGTAACTCTGGCTGGTCGAACTGGTTCGGCTTCTGGTTCATCGACTACTGCGGACCCTCCACCGATGTGCTGTTCACCATCTATCCTTATGACCCGCAGTGGGGCACGATGTTTGTCAATGCCGGTACAAGCCTTGGCGATGTTTCCTTCGTGCCGGTTGACTTCACGGCTCCAGTGACGACAGCTGCAATCACTGCGTCGCCTTTGATCGAAAAGATGCGCGGCGACCGTCATAAACCACCAAAGAAGCTGGAGCGTCCAACGCATCGGTAGTTGACACGTTTACATCAACAGGCCAATGCCAGCGGCCGTCCCGATTTCCGGGGCGGCCGTTTTTCTATTATAAACGCTTGCATTGGAAACGCATGTAGGGTTAAGAACTGATGAAACACAAGTAAACCCTGTTGGACGAGCCAACAGGGCCACACTTCGCTATTCCGACGGGTGGCCCTGCAAGCTCGCCCTTCGGGTGGCCCGACTTCAACAGAAGTCGGGTTTCACCCTGCCGGGCGTCACCCCGGGCTAATGTTTAATGGGTTATTCAGCCTGGTGAACATCAATAGGAACTCTCATTATTTTGCATTCTGTCGTCATTGCGAGCGAAGCGAAGCAATCTTTTATATGTTGCATACACTTGACTATCAGGGGATTGCTTCGTCGTCCCCGTTTTCGGGAGAGAAGCGAATTGAAGGGTGACTTGAAGCCAAGTGAACATCTATCTTTGAAACCGGAAAGTACTGAGAATCAATTCTCTGAAGGATGAAGTCTTACGATGATACGTCGTCGCAGGAGAAATAATCGTCGAGAAGTGGCGGGGCGGAAGGATGCGGGTCCTCCGAACCCTGACGGCTGGTGGCGTATGGCCGCGGACGAGCGTGTGGGAAACATCGCGGTGATTCTGGTCGAGCCGTCGAGGCCGGAGAACGTCGGAGCGGCGGCGAGGGCGATGAAGACGATGGGGCTCGAACGGCTGATCGTGGTCGGTACGGATTGCTGGCGGTCGGGGAAGGCGAGGGCGCTGGCCGTGGGGGCTGGAGCTATCCTCGAAGCGGTCGAGGAATACGCCGATCTCGCCGAGGCGGTGTCGGGCATGCGCACTGTGGTTGTGACCACCGTTCGCAGACGCCGCAGGGCGCGACCGGTGTTTCCGGTGGAGGCGGTTGCTCCGCATCTGCTGGGCGTCGCGGAGCACGGGCCGGTGGGGGTGGTTTTCGGTCGCGAGGAATGGGGTTTGACGACGGCGGAACTCCTCTTCGGAGACTGGTGGGCGACAATTCCGATGGCGACGGCGTATCCTTCGCTGAACCTGGCGCAGTCGGTGATGCTCGTCTGTCATGAAATCGCCCGTGCCGCGGCGGGTCCGCTTCCGCGTTACCCGTGGATACCCGCGGAAAAGAGCGAGCGCAAGCGGATACTCGACCACGCCGCACGCGTGCTGATAAGGGCCGGACTCAGCCCGACACCGGACCTGGACGGGTACCTGATGGTGCTCGGACGGATTTTCGACCGGGCGCTGATCGAAGAGCGCGATATCAAGGTGCTTCACGGTATATTCAACCAGATGAATATCTACATGAACAGACACACCGGGAATGGAGCCGCTTGAAAGCTCGGGAACGGGCAGGTAAATTGTTCTTGTGGACCGATTCATGTGATCTCGTCCACTAGTGGACCGATTCATGTGATTCGGTCCACCAGCGCGTCAGCGACTGAAGGAGGCACGAAAGCCGTGAAACGGTTAGCCAGAGAACTCTCCGTCCTACTGATCCTTTTTACAATTCCGGCAATTACTCTTGCGCAAACGGCTGATGAGCCCAACTTATTGCAGACGATTGCGGTACTCAGCTTTCGAGTCGAGGGTTTGAGCGAATCGGCGGGAGAAGCGCTTGCTCATATTGTGCGCAGCGAGATGCTCGATTCCGACCGTATCACCCTGGTCGATCGTGATCGAGTCTCAACAATCCTCGCCGAGCAGGGATTCATCCTCGCGGGTGGTTGTTACGATGTGAGCTGTCTTGTGGAAGCGGGCCGTGTTCTCGGCGTCGAGCGCGTCGTCACCGGGAGCGTGAACCAGATCGGGCGCAAATACATGGTCGAGATTCGCGCGGCAAATGTTGCGACCGCGAAGATAGAGGCGCTGGAAACCACCGAATTCTATGGAGATGTCGAGGATTTGACCGACCCGGTGCGTGACCTCGCCCGACGCCTGATCGCCAAGTTGGCGAACCGTCCCGGGGTTTTCAGGATCGAGACGGTTCCGGAGGCGAGCTCGGTTGAAATCAACGGTGTCCCGGTCGGTTTCGCACCGCTTCAGATCAGGAAACCCGGCGGCGTGAAGTATGAACTCCGCGCGGTGAGAATCGGATATCAGACGGCGAGCAGGGAGCTGTTCCTCGCCGAGGGCGACACCGTGGAAGTTCTGCTCGAGCTGCGGCACACGCGCAGAGTCAGAACTTACAGGGAACCGACCGTCCATTTCTGGGTATCGGGAGGATTCCCGTTGAACCAGGCCTCGAACAGTCTTGATAGCCGAATCACCTGGGGAACCGGAGAGTCGTTAGGTGCGGCGCTTTCTTTCGGCACCCGCTGGCGTCTCCGCCTCGGCGCATACAGTTACACAAGTATCATTGACGACATCGAGGAGTCGGTGATGACCGGCCTGCGTGAAGAGCCGATGTGCGAAGCGTTCGTTATCCACTCCGCCCTGATGCACATGCTGGGTTCAAGGAATTTCGCGCCGTACTTCGGAGTCGGGGTGGCCGCTCTCGAACGCAGCATAACCGTGTATAACACCGCAAACATCTCCGAAACGCGATCCACCACCTTCGAAGTCGGCTGGCTGTTGATGCTCGGAGTCGAAGTCGGCATCTACAAGAACCTCGCGGTCGAAATCGAGATGGTCCACGCCCGCAATCTTTCTACAGGACGGGCATGGCAGGATCCAAGAGAACCGACACCCGAGTACTGGGAGGATTCCTTCGCCGCATTCGATTCGTTCACGGTGGCGAGGTTCAACATCGGGCTGCTGTTGTAGCAGTTGTGCCGAACCTTTGGGACGGTGAACTGACGTGGATACGCGGCTGATCGCGACGCCTCTTGCCGTCTCCAACGCCAATCCAGAGACTTCTTGATCGAACCTGAATATTGAGATAACTTACAATGCTGAATAAACTTACGGCCCTCTCCACGGAGAGAGCACTAATGCCGCAACGGCACGAGGTATTCATGCAGAAAGATATTGAACTAAGAATCGCCCTTTTTATCGACTATGATAATATCGCCATCGGGCTGCGCGAAGCGGGAGCGGAGAAATTCGAGATCCAACGCGTACTCGAGCGACTGCTGGAAAAGGGACGAATAATCTACAAACGTGCCTACGCCGACTGGAGCTATTTTTCCGAAGGCAAACGGGCATTGCACGAAGCGGCCATTGAGATGATCGACATCCCGATGCGCAGTTCGATCGGGAAAAACTCAGCGGACATAAGACTGGTCGTCGATGCACTCGATCTCTGCTACACCAAGGAACACATCGACACATTCGTGATCGGTTCCGGCGACAGCGATTTTTCGCCGTTGGTGTCCAAACTCAAGGAAAACGACAAGTCGGTGATAGGTTTCGGGCTGCGAGGGTCAACGAGCAACCTGCTGGCGAACAACTGCGACGAGTTCATCTTCTACGAGGATCTGGTGAGTCTTCCGTTGGCGAGGCCGGCGATACCACCGGGACTGGGTAAGCGTCAGCAGGAAGCCTTCGCTCTGCTGATTGACACCGTTTCGGCGTTGATGCGTGAAAACAAGGATGTGCTCTGGGGTAGTTTGATCAAGGATACGATCCGTCGTAAACGTCCCTCATTCAGCGAATCGCAGTACGGGTACGGATCTTTTTCGCAGATGCTGGAGGATGCGGCGAGACACGGCCTGATCGGGCTGGTCAAGGATCAGAAGAGCGGCGGCACGCCCGTTGTCACCGGGTTCGGGACAGGTGTGGAAATTTTGCAATCCACCACGGCGGTTAAAGATACGGCGCCGAGCACACCGAAGAAAAGCAAGAGTGTGAAGCAGCCCGGAGAGGCCAAACGCAGACGCTCCACCAGCGCCGCCAAGGGTGAGACTAAAACTCCTGCTGCTCGGGGGAAATCATCCACGGCGAAGAAAAAAGATGATTCCGGACGAGTGGGGAGTTCCGGCGATGTGCGGGAGAAACAATCTAAAGTGACTCCCAAGTTTCTTAAGAAGAATTCGCCGGGTGCAGTTAAAGCGTCTGACGTCAAGGATCCTGATGAGCAGAAAACAACTGCGACCGGGTTGAAGAAAAAAAAGATCTCGTCCACTAGTCGAATCCGCAAGCGCTGAAATTCACCGGGTATCTTGCCCGGCGGAAAACATCGGTTTGGACAATTGAAATAATCCTGGAGGACCGCTGACGATTATTTGATCGCGGGGTTTCTATCGGTTTGATGGAGAGGTAACGGGCACGAATGAAGCCAACCGTTTCGCGATCGGATGGTGACGGCGGACTCCGCATTTTCTTTGCCGCTTTGCTGGCGCTTGTCAGCGCCATGGGACCGCTCTCCACTCTCGCCGGGACAGGCTATTCAATCAATTCCCCGATTCCGGGATCTTTCGATCCCGAAAAGGACCCGCGGGATCCGCAACCATTGACGATGTTCGCAGTCGATTCGCTTCCCGGACTCAATCACGCGGGAATACTCTTCCGGTACAAGACCGAGTACGACTCAACGACCGGATATTATGTAGCCCGGAGATACCTCTTCAACGAGGAGTACGGCCGTCCGCTGGTCTTCTCGCCCGAGGATTACCGCGATTGGCGGATCGAGCGCGATCAGCGCCATGCCCTGCAGAAGGTTTTCTACGACGAGATCGTCACGCCGGCGGTGGTAATCGGCGCCGGGGCGATTGAGATACAGGTGCCCTTCAAGATCAAGAGCAAGACCTTTCGCAAGATTTTCGGCGGCGACAGGGTCGGCCTGCGCGTCACCGGCAACATCAACATCGACGGCGGCCTGAGACGGGAGAAGTCCGACCAGGTGATAACCACGAGGAGCGACCAGGCCAATTACAACTTCAAGATAGACCAGACCCAGCAGTTCCACATCGTCGGCAAGGTCGGCGACAAGGTATCGGTCGAGATTGACCAGGACTCCGAGCGTATCTTCGATTTCGAGAACGCCGTCAAGCTGGAATACCAGGGCGACGAGGACGAGATCATCCAGTCCATCGAAGCGGGGAACATAAGCCTTTCGCTGCCGGGAACCCAGTTGGCGACGCTTTCGGGCGCGAACAAGGGGCTCTTCGGTTTCAAGACGCTCTCGAAAATCGGACCGTTTTCGTTCACCGCAATTGCCTCTCTGCAGAAAGGTGAGAAAAACAAGAAGACATATACAGGGGGCGCGGAGACACAAACTTTCCCTTTGGACGACAAGGCGTTCGTGCGGAACCAGTATTTCTTTCTCGACCATGACTACCGCGCCGCCTATCCACGTTTCGCCTCCGACTACAGCCGTTTACCGGCGCCCGCCAGCCGCAAGGTCGAACAAATCGAAGTCTACCGCAGCGTGTACAACCGTGCGGGGGACAACGAGACCTACTACGACGGCTGGGTTCTCTCGCAACCGCCGGAGAATGTGAACTCGCTGAGCCAGCAGGAGATCGCAACGCTGATCGCGCAGTACGACGACGACGTTGAGTTGCAATCGGACAACGACGCCGACAAGGGGCTGTTTCGCAAATTGGTTCAGGGCGAGGACTACATCTTCCAGCCGAACCTCGGTTACATACGGCTGGCGTTTGGGGCACGTGAAGAGATGATCGCCGTGGCCTACCGCCTCACCGATGGAACAACCATCGGCGTGCTCGAACCGAACGGTACGAAGATCATCCTCAAGCTCATCAAACCCGGTGATCCGACGCCGACCGATGAGACCTGGGACCTCTCCTGGAAGCACGTCTACTGGGTCGGAACGACCGATCTCGATCCGGCCGATTTTCAATTCAAGATCATCCGCAATGACATTGACAGGCGCGAGACCAACGAGAAAGGTAAGACCTGGCTCGAACTGTTCGGACTCGACTGGCGAAACGACGACGGGGCCTCAACACCCGATGGCAAAGTAGACCCGGTATTTGTCAAATACGCATTCGGCGAAGTGCACTTCCCCGACCTGAGGCCGTTTGACCCGGCGGGTTACGAGGTCGGGGGCGAGCTTCAGGTTGCGGAGATCGACACTGGGCTGTACAACCCGAATGTTTACGATATCGACGAGGATTCGAACATTCCGATCGAGACGAACTTCCTGCTCCAGGCGAACTACAGCAACACCTCGGCGACCATTTCGCTGGGCATCAACGTTCTTGAGGGTTCGGAAGATGTATACCTGAACGGCGCGCGTCTCGAGAAGAACAAGGACTATATCATCGACTATCTCTCCGGACAGGTGACGATCCTCAACGATGCCGCATTTGCACCGGGGGCGAATCTCGAGATCAACTATGAATCGGGCGAGATATTTCAGCTCGACCGGAGGACGATGCTTGGCCTGCGACTCGAATATGCTCTCTGGGAAGACAGCTTCATCGGCGGAACCATGCTCCATTTCAACGAAAAGCCGCTCGACAAGCGAGTGAAGGTCGGACAGGAGCCCCTTCGGAACACGATCCTTGATATGAACGCGCGGCTCCGTTTCAGACCATACTTCATGACCGCGCTGGTCAACGCGATACCATTGATCGAGACCGACGAAGAGAGCAGAATAGAGATCGAGGGCGAAATCGCCCAGGTATTTCCGAATCCGAACAGTCTTAACAACGAGTCCACCGGCGACGACGACGGAGTCGCATATATCGACGACTTCGAGGGCGTAAAGCGTGCAACCCCGCTGGGGGTGATGCGCAAAGGCTGGTTTCCCGCCGGCCACCCCTTGAGAATCCCGCGAGGCGAATTTCCGGGCAGCTACGACGACAGCACCGACTATCGTGGACGACTGATCTGGTTCAATCCCTACCGCCAGGTGCCGATCAAGGAAATCTGGCCCAACCGCGAGGTCAACAGTAAGGTCGCTAACAGCGTGCACGTACTCACCCTCGAGTACGACCCGAGTGTCAACAACCACCGTTCAGGCCATGTCGAACCGCAGAAAACCTGGAACGGCGTGATGCGCTGGCTGAGCCAGGGATTTCATAACCAGTCGGACACGGAGTTCATCGATATCTGGATGAAATGGTCGGGCGGCGGACCGGATGCGACCCTCTTCGTCGACGTGGGTGAGATCAGCGAGGATGTGATTCCGAACGGCAAGCTGGATACCGAGGATGAATCGCTGTTCGGCGATGACAACATCGGCAACGGGATTCTCGACGAGGGCGAGGACACGGGGATCGACGGCATTAGAGGGCCGGACCCGCTCTGGCGCTTTGGTCCGGGACGAAGCGACGATCCCTGGCTGGTCGACGAGCAGGGATACGATTACACTTCAGGCCAATTCGACTGGTGGGATGTCAACGATGACGGGTTCCACAATCCCGGCGAACCGTTCTCGAGCGACAACTGGAGCTACGCTCGCGGAGACTACGAGTTCATCAACGGGATCGAAGGAAACGAGAGCGACGAGGGCGGACGTTTTCCCGATACGGAAGACCTCGACCGTAACAATGCGCTGACACGGGCGAATCGGTTTTTCCGTTACCGTTTCCGGCTGACGAATCCGGCTGATTCGATCAAATACATCAGGGGCGGGCAGGACAATGAGGACGGCTGGCGTCTGATCCGCATACCGTTCAACGAACCGTTCGAAGAGATCGGACAGCCCGACCCGACGAAGATAAAATTCATCCGTGTCTGGATGACCGGATTCAGCGCTTACAGCCTGATGCACATCGCTCAGTTCGAGCTCGTCGGGAACGAGTGGGTGGAGGACCCGGTGATCGATCCGGTCTCGGGTGATTCGACGGTGTATGTGACAGGGGCCACGATTAACACATACGACAACCCGGAGGACTACCTGCCTCCGCCGGGGGTGGAAGGCGAGATCGACCCGATCACCGATATCAGGACCAAAGAACAATCACTGCTGATCAAGGTTCTCAACCTGCCGACCGCCGCTACTGGACAATTGACGAAATACCTCATGGCCCCGCAGGACCTGCGGGAGTACGAATCGCTGAAGATGTTCGTTCACGGTGGGGGCCGCAATCCGGAAGCGCTCGCCGGACGCCACCTCGAGATGTTCCTTCGTTTCGGAACGGGATTGCGCGGGGCCAACGAAGGATACTACGAGTACTCGCAACGGTTGAATCCGGGATGGGCAGGCAACGAGATATTCATCGACCTCGACCGACTGACCCGGCTGAAGAAAAAAGCTGAGCAGAAGGGCTCGAACGTTGCATACGAGGTGCTCCCGAACGGAGATGTGCTGAAGGTGATCGGGAAGCCCTCAATCGGCGCGGTGAACGTCTATGCCGTCGGCCTGCGTAACTTCGGATTGCCGATCGACAAAGACGACAACCTCGAAATGTGGGTTGATGAACTGCGACTTTCGGGCATTCGCAAAGAGGCGGGGATGGCGTTGCGCACATCCGTCTCGGCGGATTTCGCCGATCTGCTTAACCTGCGGGTCGGCGTCGACCAGCGCGATGCGGATTTCCACCAGGTCGACCGCCGGAGCGGTTCGGCTCAGAGCACCCTCAACACCAATCTCAGCGGTACACTGAACGTACAGAAATTCATCGATCCGAAGCACGGGATATCGATACCGCTGCGGGGCACGGTGACGAACAACCTGAGCATTCCCAAGTACACCTCCGGCAGCGGGGACATCAGGACCGAATCGATTGTCGAGGAGGGGGAGCTGAACATATGGGACCGTTACGCCGACAAGGGTTTCTCGCTCGGGCACCTCGATGACAATTACCTCTTCGATGACTTCGGGAACGTCATCGTCGATTCGGTTTCCGGCATCCCCCTGCAGAATTTGGAGGCGTGGGGGATCGATACGCTGTTCACGACCAACCTGCAATATACCTGGGGGATGGGATTCTCGAAGAACCGTGCGAGCTCGAGCTGGCCTGTAAAATACACCCTTGACAATATCTCGATCCAGTGGGACCACAGCCAGAGATACAACTCGAGCCTCCAATACCAGTATCAGAAAAGCTTCACCAACCACGGCAACCTCTCCTATACGCTGCCGTTCGCGAGGACCGACGTTTCGATCCTCCGGTGGGCGGAGCACATTCCACTGTTCGGCAAGCTCTCCGACACACGTTTCAACTTTCTGCCGGGCAGCATCAGCGGGAGTCTCGACGGAAGCGAGACGAGGACCAGCGAGAAGTACCGTAGCGCACTCGAGCGGCCGACATATCAGCTTAATTTAACAAGGGCTTACAGTACCAGCTATTCACCGTTCAACGCAATGAACTTCAGCTACAACTACAGCGCGAGAGCCCAGTATGCGAGGGAGGATTCCACCCGACAGATGATATTCTGGCTTGACCAGCCGGAGTATGTCAAGCTGAAGACCTTTGCACCCGGGACGCTCAGCGATGAGATAATCGCCGAAACCCAGCAGATTTTAAGAGCGCTTTCGACCGAAGGGGCGGCCATCGCCGATTCCGCCGATAACATGCTCGCGGCCGGATATTCCGGTCAGGAAGTGGTCGATTATGTTTTCGCGGCAATCGACGGCGATCCACTCCTCGCCGCGGAGGATATCCGCAGGCCGTGGAAGTTCGTGGAGGCGATCGACCCGAGGTACGACAGGACATTCTGGACGATTTCCCGGATGCCATTCGCGGATACGCAAAAAACACAACGGATCAGTGGGAACTATTCGCCGACGCTGTTCTCATGGCTGGGGACGGATTTCTCCTATGGTACGAACTACAACTGGACCTGGAATGCGTATGCCTACTCCGGGCGGACGGTGAGCTCAAACAGCACGCTCGGCGCCAACTTCGTGCTGCGGATCCGGCAGTTGATACCGAGAGAAGATCGCAGGAGGAAGGACCGTGACAGACGCCGGGATGTTCTTGGAGCCGAAGGATTCGGTCGCGATACCGGGAATGCCTCCGGTACAGGCGGCGAATCCGAAACGGAGGATGAAGAGCAGTCGAAGGAAGATGAGCGGGAAGCCGTCGATCAGCCGAATCCACTCCAGGTTCTGCTTTTCCTCGGAAGACGCCTGCAGGACCTGAGGTTCGATTATACGCAGAACCTCTCGTTCGTCAATCCGACGGTCGAGGATGGGAACGCCTCCTGGGAGTATCAATTCGGCCTGACCGGCAATCCGGGACTTGGCACGGTGCCCGGATACATCACCTTTCCGACCAGCCAGCGCAGCGACGATTACCGTTTTCGCTCAGGCATCGACTGGACCACGCGCCTGAACAGCGGGTTCGATTATTCGATCAGGCTGAGTCGATCTACCGGCGCGCAGGTGGCGGGTTCGACCTCTCGCAGCGCTTTTTACATCTATGCGTCTCCAGAGGAAGGGGTGAGAGTGCTCGAAATTCCGAATTGGACGCTGCGCTGGTCGGGGCTGGAACAGTTCGGACCGCTAAAGAGCATCGCCCAGTCGATCAGCTTCGACCACGCCTACAGCGGCAACTATTCCGAGGATTGGAACGAGGTCGCTGTCCCGGACGGGAGCGGTGTAGAGAAAGCCGTCAACAGGCGCAGCTTCCAGAAGGGATTCAATCCCCTCGGAGGGTTTACGATAACCTGGAAATACGGGATCTCATCGACCATCAAGTACAATTGGAGCCAGACAATCGGAGAAGACCCGTTCAACGAATCGAGGTCTCGAGACACCAAAGATGGAATCTCCCTGACGGCGAGGTATACGAAGAAGTCCGGCCTGCGCATCCCGATACCCATCTGGCCCTTCAAGAACCGCCGATTCAAGAACGAAACCACCTTCTCGCTGACATATGATCGATCATCGACACTGAAGGAGACGGCAAGGGAGGGGCTGGATTTTAAATTGATAACTGAACAGTTGAGCTGGTCGCTGACGCCATCGGTCGACTACTCCTTCTCGCGCTCGGTCACCGGCGGCGCGCGATACAAGTACGGTGTGACATCAAGCTCGATGAATACCACGAGTTACCAGGAATTCGGGATAAACGTCAATATTGCCATCAGGGGTTGAGGTTTGATTACGCCGGTGGAGCAACTCAGAACCTATTGATTCTTGTGATCTCGTCCACTAAAGACCCGAACGAACACAAACGAGCCGGACTTTAGGAGTCTACCATGCCGAACGTCGAGGCGGGCAAGGCTCAGAATGCGAAACATTCGCTTCTTGGGTGATTTTCAACGTATTTTAAGCGTTTGGAACCGGATATCTATTGATGCGACTTTGACGGCAGGATGGCTCTTTATCCACCGTTTTTTCAACCACTGATCGTGTAGATTAGTGTAAGAAAGAGGGTTTCGGCGATGTGTGGAATAATCGGGTATGTAGGACACCGTGAGGCTATACCCCTGCTACTCAGCGGGTTGGAGCGTCTGGAGTATCGCGGCTATGATTCGGCCGGAATGGCGCTGATCAGCAAGGGGGCGCTGCGGATCTTCAAAAAGCGTGGGAAAGTAGCCGAGCTCAAGGCTTTCCTCGATGGAAACGGCACTTCGGCGAACATCGGCATCGGCCACACCCGCTGGGCGACGCACGGGCCCCCCAGCGATAAAAATGCTCATCCCCATACAAGCGACGACGGTGCGATAGCCCTGATCCACAATGGGATCATCGAGAACTACAGCAAGCTGAAACAGACCCTCACCGAAAAGGGCCATACCTTTTCCACCGACACCGACACGGAAGTACTGGTCAACCTGATCGAGGCTTTCTATGAAGGCGATCTCGAGGTGGCGGTCGTCCGCGCTCTGCGCCGGGTCGAGGGGACATACGGGATCGCGGTGCTGCACAGGGATAAGCCCGACAGGATCGTTGTCGCGCGTATGGGGAGCCCGCTTGTGGTCGGCATCGGGGAAGGCGAGAATCTTGTCGCCTCGGACCTCGCGGCGATAGTCGAATACACGCGCAACGTCATCTTCCTCGAAGACGGCGAGATAGGGACGATTACCGCCACCGATTTCCACCACATGAACCTCGACGAGACGGAAGTGGCGAGGACTACCACTCATATCGATTTCACGCTCGACCAGATAGAAAAAGGGGGCTACAAGCACTTCATGCTCAAGGAGATCATGGAGCAGCCGCAAACGCTTGAAGATTCAATGCGGGGCCGTACTCTGCTCGATGAGGGCGATATCCGGCTCGGCGGGCTCCAGGACCATCTCGACATCCTCGCCAAGGCGGAGAAAATCCTGCTGCTGGCATGCGGGACATCGTACCACGCCGGGCTGGTGGGGCGGTTCATGATCGAGGAATGGGCCAGGATTCCGGTTGAGGTCGAATATGCATCGGAATTCCGTTACCGCAACCCGGTGATCGGCCCGAATACGGTCGCCTTCGCGATCAGCCAGTCAGGTGAGACGCTCGATACGCTCGAAGCCCTTCGGGAGGCGAAAAAACGCGGAGCGCACGGGTTGGGAATAGTCAATGTCGTCGGGTCGACTATCGCCCGCGAGTCGGATGGCGGCGTCTATCTACACGCCGGACCGGAGATCGGTGTCGCCTCGACGAAGTCCTTCACCAGCCAGGTCTCCGTGCTCGCCCTGATCGCGTTGCTGTTCGGGCGTCAACGGGGAATGGAGCGGGACCAGGCGAGGGAGATTTTTACCGAACTGCGCCGTATACCGGAGATCGTGGCGAGAATACTCGAGGACAAACCCAAGATCGAAAGTATCGCCAAAGTCTTCTCCCAAGCTTCGAATTTCCTCTACCTGGGCCGTGGACCAAACTATCCGGTGGCGCTTGAGGGCGCACTTAAGCTTAAGGAAATCAGCTATATACATGCTGAAGGTTACCCGGCGGCCGAGATGAAACATGGCCCGATCGCGTTAATCGACAGGCTGATGCCGGTGGTTTTCGTCGCGCTCAAGGACAAGACCTACAAGAAGGTGATCTCGAACATTGAAGAGGTGAGATCGCGTGAAGGCGTGGTTATCGCGGTGATCAACGAGGATGATACGGAAATCGAAAGGATCGCCAAGCATACCATCCGTATCCCCAAGTGTCACCCGATGTTGATGCCGCTGCTCGCGGTGATTCCGCTGCAACTGCTGGCATACTGCATCGCGGACCTGTTGGACAAGGATGTCGACAAGCCGCGCAACCTGGCCAAATCGGTGACGGTGGAGTAGTCGCCGTCAGGTCTCCGTCACGAGAATTCGGGACTAAAGTTGTTCAGTGGGGGGAAAGCAGGCTCAGTTCACCGGGCTGCCCGATGCGACATCGCCGTCGGCTGTGAGCAGGGCCAGCCTGTCGCCGTCCTGAACGGTGAGCAGCATGCCCTGGCTCTCGACCCCCCGGATCGTGGCCGGTTCGAGGTTCGCGACGACGATAATTGTCCTGCCTACGATCTCCTCGGACTTGTAATGCTCGGCGATCCCAGCCACCATCTGGCGTTTCTCGCCGCCGAGATCGACCTCCAGCTTGAGCAACTTGTCGGTCTTCGGTACCGGTTCAGCGGCGGTTATCACCGCGGTACGCAGATCCATCCGCTTGAATTCATCGAAGCTGATCATTGAATCGCCTTCCTTTCTCACTTCCGGTTCCGCCGGTTTTTCCATCTTCGCCTCCGGCCCGGCCTCCATCTCGCGTTTCAGATCGATGCGGGGGAAGATCGGATCGCCGTGGATTATCTTTGCGCCCTCGAGCGACGAGCCCCATTCGACATCCGTCCATGTGGATGGAGGCCCGCTGTCGGCCCCGAGACGCTCCAGCAAGAGCGCCGATTTGTTCGGGATTACCGGCCGAAGCAGGACTGCGGCGATGCGGAGACCCTCGAGCACCCGGGCGAGCGCGGTTCCGGCGGTCTGCTTGTCGCTCTTGGCGGTTTTCCAGGGTTCGGCTATAGAGAGGTCGCGGTTTATCGCCCGGACGAGCTGGAGGGTCTCCTCGATGGCTGAATGGATCTGGAGGTTCTCGATTTTCTTTCTTACTTCCGAGGCGGTTCTCCCGGCGAGTTCAACGAGCGCATCCTCATCTTCCAGCTCGGCATGGGGGACGATGCCGTCAAAATGCTGAGCGATGAGCTTCGTCGTCCGGTTGACGAGGTTCCCGAGGTCGTTGGCGAGGTCGGAATTGACGCGCTTGACAAAGCTCTCGATCCCGAAATTGGCATCCTTGCCGACCGCCATCTCGCGCATCAGGACATAGCGGAAGGAATCGGGTCCGTAAAGGTCGGCCATCTCGAGCGGCCTGATCACGTTGCCGCGCGATTTCGACATCTTCTCCTTGTCGGACATCCACCAGCCGTGGGCGAGGATGTGACGCGGAGGTTCCAGACCCGCGGCATGCAGCATCGTCGGCCAGTATACGGCGTGGGTCGTGAGAATGTCCTTGCCGATCAAATGGAAGTCGGCCGGCCAGGAGACCCGTGCGCCCTCGGGGGGGGTGACTGTGGCCGTGTAGTAGTTCAGTAGCGCATCAAACCAGACATAGGTGACATAGTCATCGTCCCAGGGGATCGGTATGCCCCAGGTCAGGCGGCTCTTCGGACGGCTGATGCAAAGGTCATTGAGCGGCCGGCGCAGGAACCCGAGCACCTCGTTGAGCCGGAATTCAGGTATGACGGCGTCGCGGTGGCTCTCGTAACGGTCGATAAGCCAGTCCTGGTACTTCGACATGCTGAAGAAGTAGTTGGTCTCGCGAATCAGCTCCACGGGACGCCCGCCGATCGGGTCCTTGCCGTCTACGAGATCCTTCTCGGTGAAGAACTGCTCCTCGTGCACCGAGTACCAGCCCTCATATTCCTTCCTGTAGATGTCGCCCTTCTCATGGAGCCGTTTGAGGATGTCGATGACGACCGACTCATGGCGAGGTTCGGTAGTCCGGATAAAGTCATCGTACTCGATCCCGAGCTTTTCCCAGACCCGTTTCCAGTGCCTGGCCATGCGATCGCAGTGCTCCTGCGGTTCGAGCCCGTTTTTCCCGGCCGCCTGGGCAACCTTCTGACCATGCTCATCGAGGCCGGTCAGGAAGTGCACTTCGCGGCCGAGCAGGCGGTTGTAACGAGCGAGAACATCGGCCAGGACAGTCGTGTAGGCATGTCCGAGGTGCGCCTCGTCATTGACGTAGTAAAGCGGTGTTGTCAGGTAAAAGGTCTCTTTCATCGCCGTTATGCTCTATCTCTTTCGCCGCCGTCCCATCGGCCATACTGAATGCGGCAGGGTCGTCTGAGCAGTCCTGTCAACCGTTTTCTCCCTGTTTTCGACGCCTTTATCCTTCTGCTTGACCTGTTTCGCTTTGGACCCTTTCACCGGTTTGTCCTTTTTCCTACGGTCCGATTTTGCGGGGCGCTCGGCGGGGGACTTCGCCTGGCTGGATTTACCACGGTCGCGGCGTTGACCGCTGCCTTTTCCACCTTTTCCGGCTGGTTTGACGGCTTTTTTGGGATCGGTCTCCGAAGAAGCGGCGACTTCCCGACGATCCCGTTCATTCCGCTTCTTTCCATCCGCTTCCTCTCTCGCGCCGCGTCTTTGGCCGCCGCGCCGTCCACGCCTCCGGCCGTGTTTTTTCGACTTCACGGGTTTCCGCTCTTCCTTATGAGAGTATGGACGCCCGGGCTCGTCCTCCCCGATTGCCGGCTCTTCACTTGTGGCGACGAGAACCGCGTCCACCCTGGCTTCAACCAGCGTGGGGTCGCTGTGGAATTCTATGACCGTGATCTCATCGCGCTTTTCCGGGTCCCAGTTCGAGTTCTCGCGCAGCTGTTCGTAGCTGTAAGCGGAGTTGCAACCGTCGGTCCAGGTAATTCCGCAGGAGCAGGTGCAGAGATTGACCTTTTCGACCATACCCTCACCGCGAGGGCCGGTGACTTTGATTTCCAGCTTCGGGAACAGGAAGTTGGCCTCGCGGTACTGGTCGACCTCATATCGCAGGCAGCAACGCAGCTTGCCGCAGAGGCCGGTGTTTTTCTGCGGATTGAGCAGCAGGTTCTGTTCCTTGAGCATCGAGGTTGTCACCGGCTTGAATTCACGGATGAAGCTTGCGCAACAGAGTTCGCGCCCACACAGGCCGATGCCACCGAGACGCTTGGCTTCATCGCGGACGCCGATCTGCCTGAGGTCTATGCGAGTTTTGAAGTGCTGTGCGAGTTTCTTGACGAGGTCGCGAAAATCGACGCGGCCGTCGGCGGTGAAATAGAAGGTCAGCTTTCGCCTGTCAACTTGGAACTCGGCGTCGACGAGCTTCATCTCGAGGTGCTGCATCTTCACCTCCTCGATGAAAATCAAGCGTGCGTCGCGCTCGCTGCGCCGGTTTTCGAGATCGGCCTGTATGTCGGATTCGCTTGCCTTGCGGAGTATGGGCTCGTACTCATCGAGTTCCTTGTCGCCGGAGAGCATTTCGAACCGTTCGGGTCCGGTGAGTGAGACGACTCCAATATCGATACCCCTGTCCGCCTGTACGATGACCCTGTCCTTTGGCTCGAGCGGAAACTCCTGGGGATTTGAAAATATTCCCTTTCGATGCCCCTTGAACTCAACTTCCACGCGGGTCATTGAATTACACCTCCGGCAGGACCGGCGTCTCGCGCCCTCCCGCCTTTATGATGAAGCTGCGGCGGATTCGGGTTCGAAGAGTATCCGTCGCAGAAGGATAAAGAGGCGGTGCGCCACGAGCGATGGTTGGACGCGTTTCTCGAGGTCGAGATGCGCATTCTCTACCGACTCGATCGCCCGTGCAAAATCGCGACCGCTGCAGAATTTTGCGAGACGAACCAAGGCCTCATCCGAACCCAGGTGACTGTAAACTTGCCGGTTCGTCTCGTACCGTTCCACCTCGCGCAACCATCTTGAGAGCAGGCGAAGCAGCGCGGGGAACTCATCGGCTTTACCGCCCGTCGTGAGGCGGTCAACCTCGCTGTCGAGGTCGCCGGGATCGCCCTTGACCAGCAGACGCAGAAGGTTCACCGCCTTGGCGATCTGCGATGCGGGGTCCTCCCGAGCCCAGTCGCGGGCCGTCGGCCAGGAGCCACCGGAAAGTCTGGCCGCCGCCTCCGCCGTCTCGCGTTCGACGCCGAGTCGGCTCTGCAACTGCTCGGCGATGGACGACGGGGGAATCGGCGGAAAACGCAACGCCTGGCAACGAGAGACGATTGTCGGAAGAAGTCTCGATTCCCGCGAAGAAGTCAAGATAAAGAGTACCGAAGACGGTGGCTCCTCAAGCAGTTTGAGGAACGCGTTGGCGGCTTGCACCCTCAGCCGATCAGCCTGGCTGACTATTACAATCCGCCATGATCCGCTGAAGGAAGTTAATGAAAATTCATGGCGTAGCGCACGGATATGTTCAATAAGTATCTCCTGTCCTCCGGTCACCGCAAGGGGAGAATAATAGTCGGCGGCCTTCGCGGAGACGGCCTCTTCGATTTGCCGTTCCTGTGAAGCGGTATAGGTTTCGGCGGCTTCATCGGCGGATTGTTTCGGTTTCGGGAGGGGAAAAAGAATCTTCAAATTGGGATGTGCCAGGTTGCCGCTCTGCGCGCATGCCGGACAGGATTTGCAGGGGACAACGGCGGGTGTTGTTTCCTGCCGCCGGTTGTGCCCGAGGCACAGCAGTGCGCCTGCGAGGTCGATAGCCGCCGCCTCCTTGCCGACTCCGTCGGCTCCGAGAAAGAGATAGGCGTGCGGCAGGCGCCCGGTACTCATCGCCCGGGAGAGCACGCCGGCGACCCTCGATTGGGCGACCAGGTTCTCGAAACGGACGGCGGATGCGGCCAACCCGGAGGCGTCGCCCTCGCCATTCTTCATGAGCTCAACCATTTCAACGGGTCCTGCTTCCTGCGCTTGTGCCATACCTGAAAGTGGAGGCGCGGCTTTCCTGTTGTCTGCGACGTGCCGATTGTGCCGAGCACCCTCCCGGCATGCACCTCCTCGCCCTCGCTGACCCAGATGTCGCCGAGCTGGGCATAGACAGTATAATACCCCTGGCCATGGTCGATGAGCACGGTGGTGCCGAACCCTCGAAGATATGTGATCCTGGTGCAGATTCCACCCTGCACGGCGATGACCTCGGAGTCGATGGGCGCCTGGATGTCGATGCCGGGATTTTCGGTCACGGTGCCGGTAATCTTGTTTGTCTCGAGGCCGAAATTCCTGACGATACGCCCCTTGACCGGCCAGGGCAGCCTTCCGCGCCCTTTGGCGAAACCGCCGAAATCCTCCACATCGTGTACGAGTATGTCGCCTGTCCTCGGTCTGACCCGGATTTCCTGGACTACACCGCGCGCGCGGTCGCGTTCGAGAGTGGCGATCCAGTCCTCGACCTGGCGCAGGGCGGTCTCACGGTCGGAAATCAGGGTGGAGATCGCCTTGCGGTCGCGTTGGATGCTTTCGAACAGCGAGGAGAAGTTTTTCCGGTCATGCTCGAGCCTGCGGCGCTCCTGCTGCCCCTCGCTGACGAGCTTTTCGGATCGTTCGACAGCCATCGCCCTTCGATCTCTCGCCTGAGCGAGATCACGCAGGGTAACCTGTAGCGCTGTCTCGCTGGCAGCCTGATATTGCCGTGCCTGCCTTAACTTTTCGAGATTGTTCCTGTCACGGTCATGGATGCGGCGGACATACATCCGGCGCCGGAAGAAATCGCCGGGACTGTCGGCGGCCATGAGAAAGCGCAGCGATTCGCGGCTGCCGCGCTTGTAGACGAAGACCGCTCTGCGTCGAATCAGGTCCTCGAGCGATGCGACCTGCTGCATCGCCCGGGCAAGTCGCCCGCGAACCGCGCGAAGATTGCGTTGCGAGTCGGATATTCTCGATTCATATCGGCTTACCGCGCGGTGCTCACCGGCAAGCTGTTTCTCGAGCTCGCGGATCAGTTTTCTCCGGATCGAAATCTTCATGTCGAGAGCGGATATCTTTCCACCAATGTCGGTTTCCCGTGCACGGCTTTCCTGGAGCAGACCACTGAGACTGTCAATCTCGGCGCGCAGTCGCTCCAGGCGGTCGCGGGGGTTGTCCACACCGAGAACCACGGAGGGGATCGCGAACAAAAGCAGAAGTATCGCAAGGTTGAGGCGCACGGTCTTCAATCCATATCTGTTTCGGGCAGCAATTTCCATGTGAAAGTAGAACTTCAACCATGATGACTTCAAGCGAATGGTGGCAGTATATTGAGTACGAGCCGGTATTCCATGCTTTCACATTGTATGAGTCGAGCTACGAGGAAACCCATGAACTATCCGCGAATCGTCTGGATATCAGGCGCATTATTTCTTTTAGCGCTGATCTTCGTCCACGCGGCGCGGGCAATTCCTAATCCCGAAGTGTTACGTGAACTCTATCCTGAGCATGATCGTAACAAGCTCTTCGAGAGATGGGTCGGCTTGTCAGGACGGTCGCACGAACGCGGTATCGCCGCCGACACTACTCACAGTTACGATGCCCTGCACCTCGATGTTGAAGTTACACCCAGGATTCCCCGCCATGAGATGCTTGCGGGAAGTTTCGATGCGGTTGTTATTATGACGGCACGGGCCATGGAAGAGGGGCTTGGCGAAATCGAAGTGCACCTCTCTTATTGCCAGATCGATTCTATCCGAACCAGGAAATATCCGCAAACCAGCGAATTCCAGGTTGCAGACTATGTATACGACTATGAAGTAATCACCATTACTCTCCCCCCGGCGATCGCCCGGGGCGACACATTCGAAGTCGAGATGACATATGCCAATAATTTCGGCAGAGGCTCAGGGATGTCTTACGACCGGGATCAGAATGTGATCTGGACGATGGGGGAGCCTTACGATACTCGTTCCTGGCTCGCCTGCTATGATCTGCCGTTCGACAAGGTTACCAGCAAGGTAACCGTCTACACCGTCACAGGCAGCGCATGGAAAGTCCTGTCGAACGGCGCGCTCACCGGTTCTCCCGAAGACCTGGGGAACGGCAGCACAAGAACCGTCTGGACAAATAGCGACCCGATTTCGACCTATCTCATCAGCGTGGTGGCGGCCGACTATCTGGTGATCGATGACGGCAATTATGGTGTGAACAACACTCCGATAGCCTATTGGGTTTACCCCCGGGATTCAGTGAAAGCGCATTATGAATTCGGCAGGACGGGGGAGATGCTCGAGTTCTTTGAAACCCGGTTCGGTCCATATCCTTTTAACAAGTATGACCAGGCAATGGCGCCAATGGGCGGAGCGATGGAACACCAGACCGCGACGACTTATGGAGATGGCCTGATTACCAATAGCCGTAACAGATCTTACGAAGTCGTTGTCGCACATGAACTTGCACACCAGTGGTGGGGGGACATGGTCGGTCCATTGACCTTCGCCGAGCTCTGGTTGAATGAAGGGTTCGCATCATACGCCGAAGTGCTCTGGCGTGAATACCTCTACCAGGATGAGGGGAGAAAGTCGTGGATTGAAATGCTCGAGATGTACTATCTGGCGGAGGACGAATATCACAGATTCCCCATCTACAATCCGCCTCCGGGATGGATGTTCAGCAGTACCGTTTACGACAAGGGGGCGTGTATTCTGCACATGCTGCGCTGGGTGGTCGGAGACGAGGCGTTCTTCGACGGGCTGATCAGCTATGGCGAAGCCTACAAGTACGGCTGTGCGACCAGCGAGGATTTTAAAGCACGGATGGAAGCAGCAAGCGGTATGGACCTCACCGCATTCTTCGACGAATGGGTCTACCAGGCGGGATACCCGCTGTACGATATCAACGGTTTTGATCTTACGGGAAATGCCGAGGTCGGCTATACAGCCACTTTTACGATAGAACAAATCCAGGAGAACGCACCGTACTTCTCGACGCCCCTGCCGTTCAGATTCCATAATTCGCAGGATGCGGTCGATTTCAGGGTCGAGGTGGAACCGCTTCAGAGCCAGACTGTATCCGTAGAGGGCCTGAACTTCGAGCCGACCGGCTTCCAGTTCGATCCCGATAATTGGATCCTTTGTCTCGCCTGGCTCAACGGGGTCGGAGTGGTCGGAGATCACTCTCTGCCGGGCGAATTTGAACTCTCCGCGGCCTGGCCGAATCCTTTCAACGCCTCGACGTCGGTAGAAATCGAACTGCCTGCCCCGGGCAGGGTTTGTGTAGATGTTTACGACCTGCTCGGCAGGAGAGTCGCCCGCATCGCGGATGGAGATTGGAGCGTCGGTCCGCATCGCTTTATATGGCAGCCGTTGCCTGGAACCGCGAGTGGGATATACCTGATATCGGTCAGCGCGCCGGGAGGGAACAAGGTGAGAAGAGTCGTGCTGTTGAAGTGATCGTGCGGTCGAGGTGGGAAGGGCGATGCATGAAATCAATCGAAAGCGAACGAACGGGGCGGTGTTCAGACGGGAAATCGCTGTTTTTCAGGATGACCGGAAGTTTCTCCAGGGATTCCGCCAAGACGCCTGGTCAAATGAAAAGATCACCCCAAATCCTCTTCAAACCCTGGGCGATCCTCGCCCTGGCGGCATCGTTATCGAATGTCGTCTTTGCGATTTCCGATCCATATCTGATCCCCGAAGTCAGCAGCGATCTTGGAGTTTTAAAGCAATTTGAGGCCAAACGGCGGGGGATATTCGACTCCCGGGAAATAGAGGCTGATTCGATCCACAGCTTCGATGCAATCCATTATTCAATCGAAATAATTCCTTCGCCGGGATTCGGAAATTTCTCGGGGCTGACCACACTCACCGTAAAAGCTGTAACCAACAACCTCGCGGAGGTGTCACTCCATCTTAGCGGTTCCATCTGTACGATTTTATCGGTCAGTGTCAATGGGCAAACCGCAATATATGAGCATCCGAATAGCGATGAAATGGTAACGATTACGCTGCCGTACGCACTTTCGACAGATGATACCTTCACCGTTGCCGTTGAGTACACCGGCGATATCCAGGCGAACAACATGTGGGAGGGCGTGATCTATGACCAGCAGAGGGATGTACTCTATACCTCCAGCGAACCCTGGGGCGCCCGTAACTGGTTTCCCTGCTATGACCAGCCTTTCGACAAGGTGACGAGCGAAATGATCGTGATAATGCCCGATTCGTACAAGCTCCTGTCGAACGGCGCCGAAACAGAACGCAGCTCACTGGACGGCGGAAATGCGAGGACTGTCTGGACCAACAGCAGTCCGATCTCGACTTACCTGATCTCCTTTGCCGCGCACCCCTATACGGTCATTGCGGGAGGTACGGCGAACGGAACACCTTACAGCTTCTGGGTGTACCCAGTCGATTCAGTGGTGGCGCACTACGAATTTGCGAGGACGGGAACAATGATCGACCTGTTTGAGGGGCTGTTTGGTCCGTATCCCTTCGAGAAGTACGACCAGGCGATGGCCCCGATCTTCAACGGCGTCGGGGCGATGGAACACCAGACCGCCACCACTTACGGCGACTGGCTGGTGACCCAGGGCGGACCTGATAATTATCGCCCAAGGAGATACGAGTGGATAGTCGCCCACGAACTCGCGCATCAGTGGTGGGGCGACTGGGTCGGCCCCTTGACCTTCGCTGAAATCTGGCTCAACGAGGGGTTTGCGACCTATACCGAAGCGCTCTGGCAGGAACATCTCGATCCGGTGAATGGTTTGGTCGGGAGGGTCGGTTCGTTCAGGGTGGAATACCTTGATTATGACGCCTCGATCACCCGTTTCCCGATGTACGATCCGCCGTCGTGGAATCTGTTCAGCTCGACCGTTTACGAGAAAGGCGCATGCGTGCTGCATATGCTGCGGTATCTGGTAGACGATGACACGACCTTCTTCGAGGGGATGAAGCGATACGGCCTGAATTACGGCTATGGTTCGGCCACAACTGAGGATTTCAAGGCGTCGATGGAGGCGGTCAGCGGACTCGATCTCACCGCGTTCTTCAATGAATGGGTCTATGACCAGGGATATCCGGAATACAGCTTCTACAATCTTGAGACCGGCGGCGATGAGGAGCAGGGCTATAACGCAAGTATTACGATTGCGCAGACGCAGGATCTCGATGGGAACAGGGCGGCTCCCTTGTTCACGTTGCCGCTACCCTTCAGGTTTGTCCAGGGAACCCGGGATACGCTGGTCCGGTTTGAAATGCTGCCGGTGGAGGTCCAGACGGTGACGGTTGAAGGGCTTGAATTCGAGCCGACAAGTTTCCGGTTCGATCCCGAATCGTGGATTCTCTGTACTTTCTACTATAACGGGGTGGACGAGTACGCATCCGGCTACGTTCCAGACGAGTTCTCGCTGTCCTCCGCCTGGCCGAATCCTTTCAACTCCGCGACATCACTCGAAATAACCATGAGCAGGCCGGGGAGGGTGATTGCCGACGTTTACGATCTGCTCGGCAGGAGATTGGCGAGGCTGACTGACGGCTACCGCTCCCCCGGCGCACACCGCCTCTCCTGGAGACCCGATGCCGCCGCAGCGAGCGGGATTTACCTGATCAGGGTGAGCGCCCGGCGGAAAGTGGAGGTGATAAGGGTTGTGCTGATAAAATGAGGGCATAGTTTCGCGGGGATCTCGTCCACTGGTGAGCTATGTGGTTCCGTCTTTGCTCTCTATAAGCGCAGAGGCGGAATTTTTCTGTTTTTTCAAAGACTTATCGAGGCGCAGGGTGTAAAACAGCCGTGCCGTATCCGCGATCCCGGCTTCAGGGGGGAACGGAGTTCCGCCGTTGTTATTAGGTGTAGCTTTTTGCTACATTTGAACGTTGAAAGCAGGGGGTCCGTCTACAGGGGGTAAAAGCACCACGGATTCAGGACAGCGTAAAATCGTCGATATGTTCAACCGTATCGCGCCGGCCTATGACCTGATGAACCGGATACTGAGCCTGGGACGCGATATTGCCTGGCGAAAGGCTGCGGTTCTCGAGGGGGGTGTCGGTGACGGCGAGCTCTGGCTTGACCTCGCAGCCGGAAGCGGTGCCATGGCTGCCAGCGGTTTAAGCTACTCACCAGCGAGCCGATGGGTCGCAATCGATCCCTCGCGCGGTTTGCTCGCAAGGCTGAAATCACGCCGGCGGCTGAGAGGGTTGCCGGTCATCGAAGGAGTCGGCGAGGAGCTTCCCTTCGGCGATGAAACGTTTGACGGCATTACCGTCGCTTTCGGGTTGCGAAATTTCATCGGCAGGGAAAAAGGGCTGGCCGAAATGAGGCGGGTGCTGAGGAGCGACGGTCGCCTTGTGATACTCGAGTTCCTGCCCCTTGAGGAGGGGAAATGGGGGCGTGGACGGTTGGTGCGCGGATACCTGAACGGCATGCTGAGGCTCGCGGGAGGATGGCTTTCAGGGGACCGGCGGGCTTACGGTTATCTTAGTCGCTCGGTGCGGTGCTTCTGGACGAGAGACAAGCTGAGCCGCAAATTGAAGGAAGCGGGATTCGACACCGTTGCACATCGCGGGCTGATGATGGAGGCGGTCACGCTGACCATCGCCGAGGGGGATAAGCGATGATGCGCTTTGCCGGATTCAAGCCTGGCGATGCCGTGGTCGTAGCGATACTCCTGCTTCTCTCGGTGGGCGTCATACTCGCTACGGCGGGCCGGGGAGCTGGAATGAAAGCGATTGTGACGGTTGACGGGAAAAAGGCCGCAGTCCTGCTGCTCGGGGTTGAGGACAGCCTCGAAGTCGAGGGCCCGCTCGGCGTCACGAAGATAGAATCGGGCGCGAGGGGAGTGGCCGTAGTCTCGTCCCCCTGTCCACACAAGTACTGCGTTCGACAGGGACACGCGAATCGTACCGGACAGGTGATCGTCTGCGTGCCGAACAGGATAGCGATCAGAATAACGGGAGGTTCGGGGAGCAAGGACGGCGTCGACGGGGTGAGTGGATGAACGGATGGTCGAAGTCAGGCGGAAATTTTCTCTCGGCGCGGTCGGCTTCCCGAATCGCCCTGTGGACGGCTGCCGGAGTTGTCATCGGAGCGTTAGAGAGAATGATTCCCTCGCCGGTGCCATGGATCAAGCTCGGTATGGCAAACGGGGCGGCGCTGATTGCGCTCTACGCGATGGGTTGGCGGGCTGCGCTGACGGTCAACATGCTGCGCGCCGCCGCAATCGCCGCGATTTTCGGCAGTTGGGCGAGCCCGGCGTTTGTTCTCTCCATCGGTGGCGGGGTCGCCGCGGTGGCGACCATGGCCGCGGTCAAATCTCTTGCGGGCGGACTGGTCTCCCCAATCGGGGTCTCTGCGGCCGGAGCATTTGCTCACATGCTGGTTCAGTTCAGCCTCGCTGCGATGCTGATCGTGCGCCACGCCGGACTGCTGGCGATCACCGGACCGAGCCTGATCGCAGCGGTGATCGCCGGAGTTTTCGTCGGCTGGATCGGGTTGTCGGTTATCACCCGCCTCCCGCGATCACTTGTTTACATGGGTCAGGACGCTCTTGATAAACTGGATTATTGAAGCCCGGCGAGGCTGGTGCGGAACTCGTGAGGCGAAGACGAAGGCGGAAAGGGTATGAAAACGATCAGATATCACCTTCTTAAGGTACAATTGGTTATCACAGCCGGTTTGATTCTGGGATGTGCGGCGAGTATCCGTCATCCCATGAAGGCATACCAGGTCGGCGATTACAGGACCGCTCTGATTCACGGAGAGGCCTGGCTGCTGTCTCATCCTGATGATGCCGATACGCGCATTCTCCTCGGCAGAGCCGCGATGGCAACAGGCGACACGATCCTCGCGCTGGACTACTTCAGACCTCTCGTGCCGCGTGTCGCCAATGACGGCAAACTGAACAAAGTGCTTCTGGGCGCGTCGATGAGACAAGGAGATCTCTTGTTCGCGCGCCAGTTGTTGACCGCGGATACGACTGGGTTCCGTTTGCAGCAAGAGAAGAGAAAACAACAACTTGCTCTGGTGGAACGGAGAATACACGATTCAATGCTGGCGGTCAGGAACGGGGACCTGGCGCTTGCGGAGGACAGGTTGCAGAAGGCGGTGTCCTCGTACCGGATCGCACTCGACAACCATGCGGCGCAACGAGAATACCAGGCGCGCCTGATGCTGGTCGAAGCGATGATCTTCGCGGAGACTTTCGGCGACAAGGGTATTGGTCAGGCATACGAGCGGATCGATTCGGCGAGAAGCCTGTGGCCCGATTCGCCGTTACCATACTGGGTGGAGGGCATGGTTGCAAATCGGCTTGGGCGGAAAGAGTTGGCGTGGACCGCGCTCAACGAGGCGCTGGCACGCGGAATCGAAGAACCCTTCGCCACGAAAGCGCGCAGCATGATCGCGGGCGGCCGCTGATTTTAAGTGCGGCGGGCCGGATTGATGGGGAGGTAACTTGGAATTGAGGGAGATAGCGAGAAAGGTCCTGGTCTACTGCCTGATAATCGTCCTCTCGATGGCGATGGTCGCAGGGCTGATGGCCCTGATGGGCGTCAGGATGTTAGGGGTGATTCTGCTTGATTCACCGATGCGTCTGATTCTCGCATCGCTCATCGCTTCCGCCTTTTTTATAGCGATTCGTGGTGTGACTGCAAAGTTCATGAATGCCAGGAATCCGCTGAAACGTGGTGCCTTGCGACAGAAGCTGATGGAGCTGAGCAAGAAAATCGAAGAGCATACCGACCCGTCCGGCTTCGCGGAGTGCGTACTCAGGGGCGTTCAGGACCTGTTCGACGTGGAGAACATCCAGCTTACGCTCTACTACGATCTGCCCTTCAGCCTGGAGGTCACGAACGTCAGGCTCGCTGGAGATGAATTCGATACCCGGGTCGAGCAGGTACACGAGGACGAGACCCCGCAAATGGTCGGGTCGGAGGACCTCTCGAACTCCTTCGAGGCTGAATTCAGCGAACTGCTGACCTACCGCGAACGTCTCGTCGGCCTGCTCGAGATCGGCGGTAAAACCGGAAAAAACGCTTTCAAGCGGGTCGAACGCGAAATCCTGGCGGAACTGGTACAGATGATAGCTTCGGCCGCGGACCAGGTGATGATGATCCGTGATCTGTCGCAGGCGCATCAACGCCTCTTCGAGAGCGAGAAACTGATCTCCATCGGACAGCTCGCATCGGGGATCGCTCACGAGATACGGAATCCGCTTTCGAGCGTCAAGATGAACCTGCAGGGCCTCGCACGCGCGGAGCAACTCGGCGAACGCAGCTGCAGGAGGGTACAGATAAGCCTCGAAGAAATCGAGCGGCTGGACAGCATCATCGGCGAGCTGATGCAGTTCGCGAAACGGACAAGACTCGAGCTGAAGCCGACTTCAGCTGCGAGATTGATCGAGAGAAGCCTTGAGTTGGCGAAGGCGGAGATAAAATCGCACAAGGTCGAGATCGTAGTCGAACAGGGCGATGACCTCCCCGAAATCATGGCCGATGAGAACCGTTTGATCAACGTGATGTTGAACCTGATCATCAACGCCGTTCAGGCGGCGCCCGCAGGCGGCGCGGTCACGGTCAGGGCGGAACCGCTGGGGCGTGGCCTGGAACTGCAAATCGAGGACAGTGGCCCGGGAATTCCTGATGACCTGAAGCGTGACATATTCAACCCGTTCTTCACGACGAAGGCGGACGGGATCGGACTGGGGCTCTCGAACGCCCTGAAATTCGTGCAGGAGCACGGCGGTGAACTCGATTTCAACTGTGAAGGCGGGAGGACGACGTTCTTTATGCGCCTGCCGCCATCGCCGCCGACGCATGTGGAGGATACATCAACCTTAAGAGTGATGCCGAAATAGGGAGAGTGACCGATGGCGACGATTCTTCTGATCGATGACGATGTAAAACTCACCGAGTCCATCGAGCTCAACGTGGGCGAGGGCCGATATGAATGGATTGTGGCGCATGAAGGCGAGAAGGGGCTCGAGCAAATATCAGAGACCGATCCCGATCTCGTGATCTGCGACATCCGGATGCCGAAGATGGATGGGATCACCCTGCTCGAGAAGATCAAGGAGATCCGCGACGACCTCCCGGTGATCATGATCACAGCTTACGAAGACATGGAAACTACTATTCAAGCGATGCAGCTCGGCGCTTTCGAATATGTGCGTAAACCGGTCGGCCCCGCCGAACTCGAACTGACAATCGACCGCGCGCTCAAGGCTGTGCAACGCGAACGCCGGCTGAGCGATATTGTCAGCGAGATCTCGGCGCGGTACAAGATGAACAACCTGGTCGGCTCGACCCCGGCGATGCAGGAGATTTTCAAGACCATCGGCCAGGTGACCAGCAGCAGGGTCAGCGTGCTGATCACCGGGGAATCGGGCACCGGCAAGGAGTTGATCGCAAAAGCGGTCCACTACAACAGCCCTCGAAGCGAAGCGCCTTTCGTACCGATCAACGTCAGCGCGATTCCGGTAGGGCTGATCGAGAGCGAGCTTTTCGGACACGAGAAGGGAGCTTTTACCGGTGCGGTGGCCACGACGAAGGGGAAATTCGAACTCGCGCTCGACGGGACGGTATTCCTCGATGAAATCGGGGATATGCCGTTGTCGGTTCAGTCCAAGGTACTCCGCATTCTCCAGGAGCGCGAATTCAACCGGGTAGGGGGTCACAAACGCATCCCGTTCGCGGCAAGGGTGATCGCCGCGACTCACCGCGATCTGGAAAAAATGGTTTCCGAGAGCGCATTCAGGGAGGACCTCTATTACCGCCTCGCCGTTGTAAGGATAAAGGTCCCACCTATACGCGAGAGGAAAGAGGACATCCCGAGGCTGGTTGAATTCCTGATCGACAAGATAAACCAGGACCTTGGGGCGACAGTGCGGAAGGTTGATCCCGAGACGATGAACCGCCTGGTTGCGCACAACTATCCCGGCAACGTCCGTGAACTGGAGAACATGCTTCGGCACGCGGTGGTCATGGCCAAGGGTGACATGCTCATGCCCGAATACCTGCCGGATATGACCGAGATCGGTTCACCCCTGAGCGATGCCGCTCAATCGTTCGGTTTTCCCTGCGATCTTGTACCCCTCGCGGAGATGGAAAAGCGTTACATCGTCCACGCGCTGCAACTGACGGGATGGAAGAAAAAACAGACCTGCGATTACCTCAATATCGCGCGAACGACACTCGACAGGAAAATCTGCCAGTACGAGATCAAGATTCCGGGGAAGTCGGAGACCGAAACGAAGGACGAGTGAAGAGATGCCGGAATTCGATGACAGCGGGCTGCAGGAAGTCGGGCGTGCTCCCAGGCGGCGATGGAGAAAACGGAACCTGAAAGCGGGTCAACAGGGGAAAAACGAAAGCGATTTCGGGAGAAGGGGTAGAAGATGGTCATTGCTGCGCAACACGCGTTTCTGGACGATGATCGTGCTTCCGGTGATCGCGGCACTGGTCGAGGACCTGACACGCGAGGAGAGTTCGCTGAAGCTGGCTGGCAGCAGAATCCGCCGGAGGATCACCGGAAAGCTGCGTTTTTTCACGGGCAAGGAGCGTCGATCCCCGGGTTGAAAACAGGAACCTTAATACAATAATCCGCCGCAGCATCCATATACTTGCCGCCAAAGTGATCGAAATGGCCTGACCAGGCGTTCGATTTCGTGTACGACCTGCGAACACCCGGCGCTGGAGTTGATGGCCCGGGGAGTGGTGGTGGTGCTCAGCCCGGATGATCCGGCGATATTCCAAACCCGCTGGAGTCATGACTGGGTCGCGGCGACCCTCGCCTGGAACCTCGATTTGGCCGATATCAAACAACCGGCGTTGATAACGCCGGGGGGGGGGGGGGCCAGGCCACACGACCATTTTCCCGGCGAAGCATCGCCGGGCTACATTGCTACGCCGAGGCGAGAAGCCCCGGGCCACCCGTCCCGGCGACGGTCTGTCGACTGGCTGCCCGGCTACGACGGCCGGGAGAATTGAATCGCGGCCGGCTTCCGAGAGAAATAATAGGGGGAGCAGGTGGGTGACACTCGGCGCTACATTCGCATATCTTTATACCATGTGATCTCGTCCACTAGTGTATGAATCGGGGATGGGATTTCGGTTCGCAAGAATAGAAAGTTTGAATACAGGGTGTTTGTGTCGCGGTTCTGCGATCAAGTCAGGAGGAAGTGATGGAGTACCGCATCGAGAAGGATACGATGGGTGAAATCAAGGTTCCGGCGGACCGTTACTACGGCGCTCAGACCGCACGCAGCCTGGTGAATTTCAAGATCGGTGGGGAGATGATGCCGCCTGAGTTGATCCAGGCGTTCGGCATCCTGAAGAAGGCCGCGGCGATCTGCAACCTGAAACTCGGATTGCTGTCGAAGGAGAAGGCGGAGCTGATCTTAATGGCGGCCGACGAGGTCATCGAGGGCAAGCTGAACGACCATTTCCCGCTGGTGGTCTGGCAGACGGGGAGCGGTACGCAGACGAACATGAACATCAATGAGGTGATTGCGAACCGTGCGATCGAAATCTCGGGCGGTGTACTCGGATCGAAGGACCCGGTACATCCGAACGACGACGTCAACAAGGCGCAATCCTCGAACGATACCTTCCCGACGGCGATGCACATTGCCGCGGCGCTGACGATGAACCGGGAACTCGTTCCGAAGGTGACGAAGCTGCGCAACGCTTTGATGAACAAGCGCGAGCAGTTCGAGGAGATCATCAAGATCGGGCGGACCCACCTGATGGATGCGGTGCCGCTTACCCTCGGACAGGAGTTCAGCGGCTATGCGCACCAGATGACCATGGCGCTCGAACGCATCGACGGCTGCCTGCCGCGGCTGTATGAACTGGCCCTCGGCGGCACGGCTGTCGGTACGGGACTGAATACGCACCCGGAATTCGCCGAGATGGCCGCCGAGGAGATTGCCGAACTGACCGGCCTGCCCTTCGTCTCCGCGCCGAACAAGTTCGAGGCGCTGGCGACTCATGACGCGGTGGTCGAGGCTTCCGGGGTGATGAAGACAATCGCCGCCGGGATGATGAAGATCGCCAACGACATCCGCCTGCTCGGTTCGGGACCGAGGTGCGGGATCGGGGAATTGATCCTGCCCGCAAACGAGCCGGGAAGTTCGATTATGCCCGGCAAGGTGAACCCGACACAGGCCGAAGCGGTGACGATGGTCGCCGCGCAGGTGATCGGCAACGATGTCGCGGTGAGCATCGGGGGCGCGACCGGGCATTTCGAATTGAACGTCTTCAAGCCGGTGATGATCTACAACCTGCTCCAGTCGATCCGCCTGGTCGGCGACGCCTGCGAAAGTTTTGCCGACAACTGCGTGGTCGGCATCGAGCCGAACCGCGAGCGCATCCAGTATTTTCTCGAGAACAGTTTGATGCTGGTTACCGCGCTGAACCCGCACATCGGCTACGACAACGCGGCGAAAGTGGCGAAAAAAGCGTACGCCGAGAACAAGACATTGAAAGAAGTGGCGGTCGAGCTCGGCCTGCTGACGGCCGAAGAGTTCGACGAGAAGGTGAAGCCGGAGGAGATGATCGGACCGAAGGGGTGATTGTCGAAGCTCAACCTTAAAAGCAAACTGGGCGGCAGGATGCAGCCCGACGGGTGGCCCGGGGCTTCTCGCCTCGGCGTAGCCGGGCAGCCCCGGGTTTCATGTCAGGTTAAGAACTGACGAAACACAAGTAAACCCTGTTGGACGAGCCAACAGGGCCACACTTGAATGCAGCCCGGACATGCCCGTCCTGGGAAGGCCGTGTGGCTTGATCATCGTCAAGAGGGGTTTATTGCAAGTCGGTAGTGAGTTTGCACTGAACGGATCTTAGAAGAAACGCGCACCGATTATGAAGCCGGGCCAGGTTCGTGTCCAGGAACCGCCGGATTCGCTCGCGTCGCTCGAGCCGGGCGCGATCACGTCGCCGTCATCAACCCGTGAGCTAAAATAATTGAAGGTTGGTCCGGCCAGCAGTGTAACGCCGGTTGAGAGCCGGTAGCCCCCGATCAGGCGGATTGTAGACAGTCCATGATTCCCTTCGGTCCAGAACTCATTCTGGTTGAGCTTGCAGTAGATCAGGTCGAGGTCGGCGAAGCCGCGTTCACGCATCAGCTCCATATGGACGCCGATCCCTCCGCCGATTATCCAGAGCTCGTGATCGCTGAATGGAGAATATGCCACCATCGCGATAGAGTTGATCCGGTGGGTTCCGGTCCGGTAGGCGACGTTCAACGCGCCTGTCTCGCTTCCCCAGACATCGAGGTGGTTTGGGCCGCCCTGTACGCGAGTTACGGGCGCAAGTGAAATCCCCCTGTGCTCAGCCGCCGCATTGATCAATCCCACCTGGAGCCCCCCGGCGTCTTCCCCGATGTTGATCAATCCGAGCTGCACGCCTTTCGGCTCCGTTGCCACGTTGATCGAGCCGACTTGCAGCCAGAAAGACTTTCCGGCGATGTTTGCGAGTCCGGCGGCCTGCAGTAGTCCGCCGCCGCCGGCAACACATGCCAGCAGGCTGAATTGCGCGCCGTTGACATCTCCACCGGAAACGGACGCAAGACCGCCGATCTGGACACCGGTTACCCTGCCGCCGGAAATCGCGCCGAGTACGGCGACCTGCAACCCGATCATCCTGTCATTGGAAACCGCGCCCAAGCCGCCGACCTGAAGTCCCGTTGCAGCTCCTCCGGAAACCGCACCGAGACCGCTTATCTGGAATCCAGTCGCGTCGCCGCCGGAGACGCTGCCCAGTAGCGAGAGCTGGAGACCGGTCATCTCGCCGCCGCTGACGCTTCCCAGTCCGCCAACCTGAACATACCCGACGTCGCCGCCGCCGACGCTGCCGACGGCTGCTAGTTGCATCCCGCGAACATCACCGCCCGCAGCATTGCCAAGAACGGCGATCTGAATACCGATAACATCCTCGAGAACCGTATTTCCACCCAGGCCGATTTCGACGCCATGAAGTCTGGCCGCCTCACCCTGGGTGAGATTGATCACGAAATAGTTGATCACATCCTTGCTGTTCGTGCCCCACGGGCTGATTCCTTTCCAGATCGTGATGCTCACCGGACGACGCTGGTAGTCCTCATATTCATCGTATTCGGCGGCTTCAACCGGTAAGGTGAACAGCCGGAGGATAAAGAGCAGCGATCCGATTATTATCAGGAATAGACGGCGCGGGGAAACCGGTGTTGAAAAGGCGTATCGGCTCCTGCCGACATGAGGTTCTGAAGACAATCCGGGGAATTGGCTGCTCAGGATTGACATGGCGATCCTCACTTATAGGTTTTATTTATATTTAATAATATCAGATAGATGGAAGAAGTTTCGGGTCGTTTACCCGGCAACGAGTGATCCTGCGACACTGTTATTGAACGATAAACAGTCGCCCGAATGAAAAGGTTACATCGACGGTAGCTGCATCATCGGCGGTGCGGACTTCACGTAGCGCAAACGGGCGCATTAGCTGAAGAGGCGAACGGCCCCCAGGCTGCCGAGGGTCAGCAGGGTGACGGCGGTTGCGGAGATGCAGACGCCGAGAAAGATACAGATAAGCGAGCGCCGCATCGGGAGGCCGAAGAGATATGCCGCGACCGATCCGGTCCAGGCGCCGGTTACCGGGAGCGGAATCGCGACGAAGAGAATCAGGCCGATCGCCTCGTACCGTTCCACAGCCCTGCTTTTCCGCAGGGTTCGCGCGAAAAGCCAACGGAAAAAACGGTCGAACATGCTCCAGCGGGATAAAAAACGGCTCACCGGTCCAAGCAGGAGCAGGATGAAGGGTATCGGGATCATGTTCCCGATTATCGAAAAGAGCACCGCCTCGGGCCAGGAGAGGTGCAGAGTCAGGATCGCAATCGGTATCGAAGCCCGAAGTTCGACAATCGGGAGCATCGCGATGAAGAGAGTGATCAGTTGGTTGGGGCTGCCCTGAAGCTGCACGGCGAAATATTCGGCGACGCGCTCGCCGATAGAAAGAACCGTCAGTTGTTCCATCCATCGCTCCCGAGCAGAGGCACGAAAACGCACCCTCCCTTGCTGCTGATTATCGGCCGGCCCGCGGTCTTGATGACCAGTTTCAGGTCCTGAACACGTCTCGGTCCGGTGGGAATTATCATGCGTCCGCCCTCCACCAGCTGCTCGAACAGCTTCGGCGGCACATTGGGCGCTCCCGCGGTGACGATTATCCGGTCGAAGGGCGCGAACTCCCTCCAACCGATACTGCCGTCGCCCACTTTTTGAACGATGTTCATCATGCCCATTTTCTCGAATTGATTCTGCGCATCCCTGGCGAGCGAAGATATCCTCTCGATGGTGAAAACCTTCGCGGCGAGATGTGCGAGGACCACAGACTGGTATCCGCTGCCGGTGCCGATCTCGAGGACCTTCTCACTGCCCTCGAGTTCGAGCAGTTCGGTCATCCGGGCAACCATGTAGGGCTGGGAAATGGTCTGACCCTCCCCGATGGATAGAGGGACATCCTCGTAAGCGCGTGAACGCAGGTTCAACGGAACGAAATTGTGGCGTTTCACCTCGCGCAACGCCTGGAGAACCCGCTGGTCGCTGATTCCCTTGTGCTCGAGGAAGAGCACCAGTTCCTCTCTTGCCATGTGGTAATTGATCATCCTCGCGCAGTCCGCGGATGTTTGTCGAAGATTCGCCAAGTCGTCATTTCATCGCCGGATGCCGGAGATGCAACTTGTTTCAAATCAGGGGAAAAAGTACACCCTCCGCTGAAGAGGCGCAATGCGCCATGAGCGCTCACAGGATACGGCGACGGTTGCTAATCTTCCTATAGTTGAGTATTGTTATGCAGAGTCGGGAGGCGGAACCTTTCAGAAAACGATCCGGCCGGAACTTCCGTCATCCAATCAGGTGAAAATCTTGTGATGCTCCATTGTACTGAATCACAGGTAGAGATACTGAGATATAAAGGAATAGAAAATGTTCATGCCTGTTTTCGACCCGACATTCATCCTGTTGATCCCGGCGCTGATATTTGCGTTCTGGGCGCAGGCGAAGGTGCGGAGCGCTTTCAAAAAGTACAGCCGGATTCGGGCTTCATCCGGGCTGACCGGAGCCCAGACGGCACGCAGGATCCTCGACCGTTACGGCCTGCAGGAAACAGAGGTGCAGCCGACGGGCGGCATGCTCTCGGACCATTATGATCCCTTGAAGAAGGTGGTCCGTCTCTCGGAAGAGAATTACAGCCGTCCGAGCCTGGCATCGATGGCGGTAGCGGCGCACGAGGCCGGGCACGCGATCCAGCACGCTGAAGGCTACGCCGCGCTAAGGTTCCGTCACGCGCTGTTCAAGCCGGTACAATTCGGGAGCTGGCTGGCGTTCCCGCTGTTCCTGATCGGGTTTTTTGTCGCCAGCCCGGGCCTGATGGACGCAGGGATCATTCTCTTCAGCCTCGCGGTGCTTTTCCACCTGGTCACCCTGCCGGTGGAATTTGACGCAAGCCGCCGTGCGATCCGGATACTCTCAACCGAAGGCTACGTGCTCCCGGAGGAGACGAAGGGCGCCAAAAAGGTACTCAGCGCCGCCGCCTGGACCTATGTCGCCTCGGCGACAATGGCGCTGCTGCAGCTCATGCGATTGCTCTTCCTGCGAGGAATGATCGGGGATGATTGAGATCGGGCGGAGGGATACTGCGAGTGAGGCCGGAACACCCGCCGGTTAATTCTGTTGCGTCGTTTCATATATGCTTCATGCGGCAGGTGCATGGAGATGAAATTGCCTTCCGTGCAGGAATTCGCTTATCTTTGTTACAACCATGGAATTGATCGCCTCCGAGTAACGCCCGGGGGCGTAAACTTTTCATTTCGGATAAACCGTTGAGTCGAACATAGCGGAGGGAACAATGTCTCGCGAGATGATTTCGGTAAACCGCTTCATCGCAATGGAGGCGCTGAACTACCCCAAGCGAACCGGGCAATTCACCGCCCTGATGGAGGAAATCATCCTGACCGCCAAGGTGATCAACAGCGAGGTGAACAAGGCCGGACTTGCAGATATCCTCGGGATGACCGGGGATATCAACGTTCAGGGAGAATTGGTCAGGAAACTTGACGAGTATGCCAACGATCTGTTCCTGCGGATATTGGAGTATTCAGGACATGTCTGCGCGATGGCTTCCGAGGAATCGGAGGACCTCGTGCAGGGGCCGAAGTATTCCGAGAAGGGCGATTACGTGGTTCTGCTCGATCCGCTCGACGGCTCCTCGAACATCGATGCAAACGTCTCGATCGGCAGCATTTTCTCAATTTATCACCGTAAGTCCACCTCCGGTGAGCCCGGAGAATTGCAGGACTTCCTCCAGAAAGGACGAAACCAGGTCGCGGCCGGCTATATACTCTACGGCTCCTCGACGGTCATGGTCTACACCACAGGCCAGGGGGTCCAGGGGTTCACGCTCGACCCCTCGGTCGGGATATTCCTGCTCAGCCATCCGCAAATCGCCGTTCCGGACAAGTGCAGGATATACTCGGTCAACGAGAGTTACTACAGGGACTGGACGGAGGGCGTGCGCAAGTATGTCGAAAGGGTAAAGGCGATCGGACCCGACGCGCTGGAAAAACCGATGTCATCGCGTTACATTGGCTCGATGGTCGCCGATTTTCACCGTAACCTGCTCTATGGCGGCGTCTTCCTTTACCCGGGTACGCTCAATAAACCAAAAGGGAAGCTGAGGCTGCTCTACGAAGCTAAACCGATGGCGTTCATCCTCGAAGCGGCCGGGGGATATGCTTCCAACGGCTGCAAGCCGATACTCGACGTCCAGCCGGAAGAACTGCACCAGCGGACGCCGCTGTTCATGGGGAACAGGGACGAGGTGAAGAAGATCGAGGAATACATAAAGAAGTACGACATTCAACCGCAGGAGGCATAAACCATAGCGAGCATGGCGGAACTGGCAGACGCGCAGGATTTAGGATCCTGTGCCCTATGGGCGTGAGGGTTCGAGTCCCTCTGCTCGCACAGGCCGATGCGGTTTGCGGCGGAAAACATACGAATCGGACGCGAAACGATGAACAAGCCATTCAACGAAATCATGAGTCTGGTGGTGGTCGCCAATGACTACCCCGATGACCTTGCTGCAAAAAAGGCGGAGGAGGAGCATCCCGGTGAAATGTTCAAACAGCTCTACCTCCGCTGGAGCGAATTCTTCGATATCCTGCCCGAGGCGAGTGAAATCGAGTGGCACAGGAAAATCGATTTCGAGGACGGGGAGCTGTTTTACAAGACGATGCGGATGCTGGTCGAGTCGGATGTGACGCCCGGCGATGTCTTCGAGGACCTGGTGGCCGCGGTTGACGGGATCACCCTGCGCTGGAGAGAATTGATCGCGTTAGTGGACGAGATCACATGAATCGACCTGTTCTGAGCTGCGCCACACGGCTCAATGCAAGACGCGACGCCGCAGGAATAGCGGAGCTATTTCAAGAAGGAGCAACGACGCAGTGTGCTGTGTGGCGCGCTCCCGAAGGGCTTGACGCTTAAGCGGCTGGCTTCTGCGTTGCTTTTGCTTGCTGTGGAACCACCACACCGACGCAAAACCGCCTTGAATCCAACCACTTTGCGACAAGCAGAACTACTCGATTCATATGATCTCGTCCACTAGTACCTTCGGCGGCGGATGTCGACTGGCTGAAGCTGGCGGTGAGCGAATAGCATTGTGAGTCATTTGTCCCGGGCCGCTACCTGACAACAGCTCAGTCGACAACATGTTGACGAGTTCCCGTCAATCCGCGTGAGAGCGGCACTGAAATGTGATTTCTCCTGTATATTTTTCCGCGTTTCGCCTGTTGTTATCCAGGGAATGACGACCTCCGAATACCATTGTTCTATTGCCGCAATCTCCCCTCGGCTACCTATAATCAAAGCTGATTCGGTGAAATCATGGCTCCGGCAGGTTGTGTTCATGCCTACTTTCCGCCCTGAAGGTTGCTTATAATTATCTGTTGGTCGGCGAACGAAGCCGCAAGTTGTGAACGAAGCCGCAAGCCGATCTTGTATACCGGGACAGTTAACAGGTTACCATTTTGGGGATGAACTTTGAAGGTCAACGAGAGATCGCGTGAAGGGGCCGTGGTCAAGGTCGATGTGGAGCTGGAAGACTCGGAACTGCAGCCGCATTTCGAAAACGCGTATGAAAATGCACGCAAATCAATCAAAATAGACGGCTTCCGCAAGGGTAAGGTGCCGCTTGACGTCGTCAAGAAACGTTTTGGCGAAGAGATCCGCGTCGATGCGATTGACGAGATTATCAATGAGGTCTATCCCGAGATCCTGAAACAGGCGGAATTGAAGCCGATTACCCCCGGATCAATGGAGGATTTGAAATACGAACCCGGCGACAAATTGCAATTTGTCGCCGTGGTTGAGATCATGCCCGAGATCGAGGTGAATAACTGGAAGGGCATCAAGGTGGCGAAGGAAGTGGTAACGGTCACCGATGAGGATGTCGACCGGCACATCGAGGCCATGCGCCGTGACAACGCAATAGTCAGCGAGAAATCCGGGGAGGATGGCGTCGAGAAGGGCAACCGTGCAACCATCGACCTCCAGGAACTGGACGAGACGAACGTGGTCGTGATCGGGCGCCGGTCCGAGGATATCACCTTCGAAGTGGGCAACGACACGCTCGGACATGATTCGGATGAACAGTTGATCGGAATGCAGACAGGCGATTCGCGCAAGATAAAGACGCATCGTCATGTCGTCGATGATAAGGGTAGGGATTCGACGCAGGAGATCGGGTGGGAGGTCACCCTCAAGAAACTGGAGAGAGTAGAGCTGCCCGAACTGAACGATGATTTCGTCGCTCAGGTCAACCCGAACCTGAAGACCGTCGCGGAACTCCGTGATGACATCAGGAGACAGATCGAGAATTTTGCGAATTACAGGTCTCAGCAGCGCCTGACGCAGAGGATGATCGACAGGCTGGTTGAGAATCACCCCTTCGATCTGCCGCCGAGTCTGCTCGCTGAAACACTCGAACGGATGGTGCAGAGCCGCCGTGAAGAGAGCAACAACATGATCCCGGAGGAGACACTCCGCGAGCAGCTCTCGGGATTGGCCGAACGGCAGCTTCGCTGGCACTTTATAAAGGGTGAGTTGATCGAGCAGCTCAAGCTCGGGGCCACCGAAGAGGATGTCGAAAAGGAACTCAAGGCTCATGAGGAACGCGGTACCACCGACCTGAAAAGCCTCAAGCTGATGTTCAAGAGCGGCGAGCGGCGCGAACAGCTCGAAGGCGAGATAGTGGACGGCAAATTGATGAAGGCGCTTATCAGCGATGCCAGGATCGATGAGCGCCGGGTGAACCTCAATGCGGTGCTTGATTAGCACATTATTTCAGGAAGATAAACGACGGGACGATTCATGAGTGATCTACAGTTGATACCGATGGTTGTCGAGCAGACGGGGCGTGGTGAACGCGCTTACGATATCTATTCCAGGCTGCTCAAGGAGAGGATCATCTTTCTCGGTTCTCCGATCGACTACCATGTCGCCAACCTGGTCATCGCTCAGTTCCTCTTCCTCGAGGCTGATGACCCCGAACGCGACGTCAGCCTCTATATCAATTCCCCCGGCGGGTCGGTCACGGATTCGCTCGCGATCTACGATACGATGCAATACGTCAAACCGGATGTTCAGACGATCTGCATCGGCATGGCGGCCTCTGCGGGCGCGCTGTTGCTCACCGCGGGCACCAAGGGGAAACGAAGTTCCCTGCCGAGCAGCAAGATTATGATCCATCAACCCTCGGGCGGGATGCGAGGTTCCGCGGCGGATATCGAGATACATGCAAGAGAGATACTCAAGGATCGCGAGCGCTTGAACAAGATTCTCGCCAAACATACCGGCAAGACGGTCAGTCAAATCGAGAAAGACGTCGACCGAGATTACTTCATGACACCTGAAGAGTCGTTGAAATATGGTCTGATCGATAAAATTCAAAAATCCAACCAGAAGCTGGAAAAGGTGAAGAAATAGATTGTTGACCTCCCTTTACAGAGAGGTGGGGGTATGAGCACTTCGATTAACGAGAATGACGACATACGGCAGAGTTGCAGTTTCTGCGGGAGGACCGCCGACCAGGCGACGGTGATGATCAGCGGTCCGAGCAATGTCATGATCTGCGATCACTGTATTCGGGCATCGAACCAGATCATCAAGCAGAATACGGCAAGTCACCTCGCCCAGCCGGTGGACCATTTCCCCAACCCGGAACAGATCAAGGCCCGTCTCAGTGAGTACGTCATTGGCCAGGAGCAGGCGAAACGCAAGATCTCCGTGGCGGTTTACAACCACTATAAGCGGATCAACCGTAACGCCATCGACGACGATGTAGAACTCGAAAAGTCGAACATCGTGCTCATCGGACCGACCGGGACCGGCAAGACGCTGATCGCGCAGACGCTGGCGAAACTGCTCCAGGTTCCCTTTGCGATCGCCGATGCGACGACTCTTACCGAAGCCGGGTATGTCGGCGAGGACGTCGAGAACGTGCTCGTTCGCCTGCTCCAGGCCGCTGACTACGATGTTCCCTCGGCGGAGATCGGGATCATCTACATCGACGAGCTCGACAAGATCTCGCGCAAGTCCTCGAACACCTCGATTACCCGCGATGTCTCGGGCGAGGGGGTGCAGCAGGCGTTGCTCAAGATGCTGGAGGGCACGGAGGCCAGCGTTCCGCCGGAGGGCGGCCGCAAGCATCCCGAACAGAAATTGATCACGATCGATACCCGGAACATTCTCTTCATCTGCGGAGGAGCATTCGAAGGGCTCGAGAAGATAGTCAAGCGGCGTATAAGCAAGATGGCGATGGGTTTCGGGGCCGACATACGCAAGGCGTCGGAAACGACGACCTTTGAGCTGCTACAGCATGTCGAACCGCCGGACCTGCTGCAGTTCGGACTGATTCCCGAGCTGATCGGACGTCTCCCGGTGGTCGGGGCTCTCGAAGAACTCGGCGAAGATGCCTTGATGCGCATCCTCAAGGAGCCGAAGAACGCCCTGATAAAGCAATACAAGCGCCTGTTCGAGATGGAAAACGTCGAACTCGTCTTCGGGGAGAAGGCGTTGACGGAAGTGGTCAATATCGCGATGAAGCGCAAGACGGGCGCCCGCGCCCTGCGTGCGATCATGGAGGAGATCATGCTCGAGCCGATGTTCAAGGTCCCCTCGATGAAGAATGCCCGTCGGGTTACGATAACCCGTGAATCGGTGCTCGGGGACGTGGAACCGCCGATCGAGGTCGCGAGCAGCCGGAAAAGAGCCTGAGCGAAGAATCCCTGGTAATCATGCCCGAAGAGGAAATACAACTACCCGCCATTCCCGAGGTCCTGCCGGTATTCCCGGTGCGCGACCAGGTGATCTTTCCACAGATGGTTTTCCCCCTGCTGGTTGGCAGAGAGGGAACCTTGCGCGCCGTCGAAGCGGCGATGATGGGCGAGAGGCTGCTGCTGCTCGCCTCCCAGAAGGATCCCGGCCTCGACGAAGTCACGTTCGATGACCTCTATCCGGTCGGCATGGTCGCGAAGATTGTGCAGGTGATGAAGCTCCCGAACGGACTGGTCAAGGTGCTCGTCGAGGGCCTGGTCCGGGCGAAGATAGGCGAACCGACCGAACAGAGTGGATATATCGCGACCAAACCGGTGCCGGTACTGCCCTCAAGCCGTGTTGACATCCGTCTCGAAGGCACGATGCGTCATGCCGTCAGCCTGTTCCGGGAATACATTCCGCTCAACCGGAACTTGCCGGATGAACTCCTCTTTACCGTCGATACGATCACCGATCCGCAGCGGGTTTCGGATTTCATCGCCGCGCATATCACCATACCCTACCAGCGGAAACAACGAATCCTCGAAGCCGAGACGACGCTCGACCAGTTCCTCGAAATTGCGGCGCAACTGGCGAACGAGATCGACGTGCTCAAGGTTGAACGGACGATCGAGGGACGGGTCAGGGACAAGATCAGCGACTCACAGCGGACATACTTCCTCCAGGAACAGCTCAGGGCGATCAAGAAGGAACTCGGCGACGAATCGGAAGAGGAATGGGGCGACATTCTCACCTATCAGAAGCGCCTCGAGGAAGCCAAACTCACCCCGGATGCGCACGCCAAGGTCGAGGAGGAGCTGGAGAAGCTCAAAGGGATGCCGATGCTCTCCCCGGAGGCGACAGTCGTCCGCAACTACATCGACTGGTTGCTGGCCATCCCCTGGAAGCGGAAAACCCGGGACCGTTACGATATTAAGCGCGCCGCGTATATTCTCGACGAGGACCATTACGGGCTGCGAAAACCCAAGGAGCGCATCCTCGAGCATCTTGCGGTGCTCAAGCTGGTGAAGAAGATGCGCGGTCCGATCATCTGTCTCGTCGGTCCTCCCGGGGTGGGAAAGACCTCGCTCGGCATGAGTATCGCGCGGGCGTTGAATCGCAAGTTTATCAGGGTCAGCCTCGGCGGAGTGCGTGACGAGGCGGAAATCCGCGGGCACCGCAGGACATATATCGGCAGCCAGCCCGGACGTATCATTCAGTCAATGAAACGGGCCGGGGTGGTCAATCCGGTGTTCCTGCTCGATGAAATCGACAAGATGTCGATGGATTTTCGCGGCGATCCCTCCTCGGCGATGCTCGAGGTGCTCGACCCCGAGCAGAACTCGACTTTTTCGGACCATTACCTCGAAATCGACTACGACCTCAGCCAGGTGATGTTCGTGACCACGGCGAATACGCGCCACGGAATCCCCTTGCCATTGCAGGACCGGATGGAGATCATCGAACTGCCGGGCTACTTGACCGAGGAGAAGCTCCAGATCGCCACCCAATTTCTCATTCCGAAGCAGGTCAAGGAGCATGGGCTGAAAAAGAGCGAGATCAAGTTCACTCGCGACGCTGTTTTGACGATGATCGAGGAGTATACTCGCGAGGCGGGAGTGCGCGAGCTGGAACGCCACATCGCCAAGGCTTGCAGGCGTATCGCGCGGAGGAGGGTGGAAAAGGGGACTGACGGTCTGGCGAAAATCGGTCAAAAACGGTTGAAGCCATTGCTCGGAATACCTCCGCACCACCACAGCCAGCTCGACTTCGAACCGCTCTCGGGCTGTGCCGTCGGCCTGGCCTGGACCTCTGTAGGCGGCGACATCCTTATGATCCAGGTGAGGGTGATGCCCGGCAAACCCAAGCTGACCCTTACCGGGCAGCTCGGCGATGTGATGAAGGAATCAGCACATGCAAGTTTGTCATATATCCGCAGCCAGGCCGAAGCGTTGAAAATCGACCAGAAGGTCTTCAGTACTAATGAAATCCACATCCACATCCCCGAAGGCGCAATTCCCAAGGATGGGCCGTCGGCGGGCGTCACACTGGCGACCGCGCTGCTCTCGGCGATCAGCGGCAGGCAGGTGCGGGGCGACCTCGCGATGACCGGGGAAATCACCCTGCAGGGCGATGTACTTCCGGTCGGCGGAATAAACGAAAAGGTGATGGCCGCCCAGCGCGCAGGTGTGAAGGCCGTCCTGCTCCCCTACGAGAACATCCCCGAATGGGAGGACCGCCCGCCGGGCGTGGGAAAGGGACTTGAGGTTCATTTCGTCAAGCATATCGACGAGGTCTGGGAAAAAGCGCTTATCTGACCGAACCGCGGTAACCGATGAAAAAACTGGTGGAATCAATCAGGAGGCTCCCTCCGAAATATAAGGGAACACCGCGTCCGACGATAGCGGTGGCGGGCCGCTCGAACGTCGGCAAATCTACCCTGATCAACGCCATCCTCGGCCGGAAGGCCGCCGCTACATCCAAGACACCCGGCCGTACACGCGGGGTGCAACGCTTCCTGATCAACGAGCGGTACGACCTCGTCGACCTTCCGGGTTACGGTTTCGCGAAAGTCGGTGAAGAGCTCAGGCGGAGCTGGCGTGCCGCGGTGACCGATTTCCTCAGTGGGCACGGCAACCTGCGGCAACTGCTCGTACTCGTCGATATCCGGCGGGGAGTCGCCGGGATCGACCGGGAGCTGTTCGCCTGGGCGCAGCTTGAGCAGGTCGAGGTTTCGGTGGTTCTGACCAAGGTGGACAAACTCTCGCGGATGAACCGGCTGAAAGCGGTCAAGAGAGTGCGGGATGAGACGGACGAAAACATTGTCGTGTTTCCTGTCAGCGCGTTGAAAGGCGACGGCCTCGAACAGCTGGCTCGGGCGATGCTCGAGTGGTGGAGCGAGGATTCCTTCAGTAGAGAATAGTCCGTAATGCCGTTGCGAGAAGGATATGCGACATGTTCCCGAGAAGTTATCTGCGATCATGGATGCGATTCCGCCGGGTTTTTCCTCTCTGACTGAGATATCCGGATTTCTCCCGCCAAGAGGAACCAGAGGCATTCCGGGAACATTCGATGGGCCTGGCTGTCCATTTTGTTTTTTTTCGGGAAGGAAATGTGGCATATTAGAACATGCTATTCAGCTTGCCAGTAGTATGAAGGTCAGCTCGTATTCTTCTATTCTCTCAGGCATCTGCTTATCCTTCGATGACGGATTGTAAGAACATGTATTTCAATAATTATCGATAAACGATAAGCACACTGGAGGTGGCGCGTGAAAACTTTTGACAAATATCTCATTCTCGTGCTGAGTATTTTATTTGTGCTGGTTGCTGCCGTTTTGATCGGCTTTGAGGTCAGGCCGGGGCCCCTGCCGGTACATCCCGAAGCGACTGTGAACATAGGCGAAGTCGCTCTTCCAAGGAACCTGCCGAACACAGCACGCGCCTACTATTCGGCGATTGCCGACACAACTCTTCCAACGGTTGCTTCGGCCGTTACCTGGGGACGTGGGGAGATAATCAGCGGCAAGAACCCGAAAGATTCATGGCTCTGGTTACCGTTCACCTGGAAACTATATCTCGAACCCGGCAGGCGCTTTGTCTGGAAGGCGCAGCTCAAGTGGTTCGGGATACCCTTGGTCAAAGGCGGAGACGAGTCGGTTGATGGCAAGGGCCGGTTTGTCATGGGATCGGATGTGAAGGATGGACCGATATTCGATAACGGTGAATACACAATGCTCTGGCTCTATACCATCTTCAGCACACCGACCGCGCTGCTGACCGACGAACGCATCAGGTGGGAAGCCGCCGAGGACACGACTGTCGTCGGTTTCAGTCTCGAGGAGGGTGGAAAAACATCCAGTTTCGCCCTGCATTTCGATCCGATCACCTCCGAGCTGAAACTGGTCGAGACCCTGAGAATGAACGATGAAGGGGCCATCGTTCCCTACCAGGCGATATTTGACCGCTACGAATCCTTCGACGGTATCCGTCTGCCGACACACTGCGAAGGAGCATGGAACGGGGAGACCTACGTGCGCATGGATATCGACGGCGTCGCCTACAACGTCGATATCGAGGAGGGCTTTCAAAGGGCTGAAGAGGCAGCCGAAGCAAGCACGGAGGCGGTCGAGTCGGAAGCAGGAGATGAGTAGATAATACCATATTTATCATAAAGTTAATTCTTGAGAAAGTCGAGCCCGGGTTGTCCGCCCGGGCTTGTTCTTTTCGGTTGGAACGATGGAAAATATTGTACGCGGCTTTACAGATTTCCGGCAAAAAAGGCGACGATCAACGGCAGCAGAATGAGAAAAATACCCATCAGGCTTTCCCCTGTGATAATCCCCGCCGCCACCGGGAAGGTGTAGAGGTCCGCCTCCTTCGCCCTGAACTTTCCATACGCCCAGGCGGTCAGCCCGCCGATGAACATCGAGAGGCCGTACCAGAGGTGGAAGGTGAACGCCAGCCCGAGTCCCATCGGCGAGGGCACCCATTTGCGCGCCCTCTGCGGCAGGTAGTTCGACAGCAGGTTCCGCGGAGCTGTCGGCGACACCGGCGGTGATTCCCGCAGCCATCAGGTTGATGTTAGTCGCCTTCGGTGCGATCACACCGTACATCAGGTAACAGGGTGGTCAATACAACTCGATGACGAACGGAGCGCTATCGGATGGTCTGCGGCTTGCCCGACCCTCTGTGAGTCCGTATTTTCAGGGCGTCGAAAGGTACGTTCAGCGGCATCGCCTCTGCATTTTGCAGGCACGATGGAGAACATCGTTGCATCTCGGCCATGCCGCCGGAGTTTCTGATGGACAACATGGCGGGCTGAGCATGGTTGGAAACAGGAAAAAGCGGATACTATCGGGGATGCGGCCTACCGGCCGTCTTCATCTGGGCAACTTCGTCGGCGCGCTCGAGAACTGGGTGCGGCTGCAGGGCCAATACGAGAATTTTCACCTGGTGGCCGACTACCATGTGCTCACCACCGACGCCGAGCACACCGGTGAGATCGGGCAGAACAGCCTCGAGATGGTGCGCGACTGGCTGGCGGCCGGTATCGACCCGGGACAAAGCCCGATGTTCCGCCAGTCCCAGATCAAGGAACACGCCGAATTGCACCTTATTTTAAGCATGCTGGTCACCACCGCCCGTCTCCAGCGGAATCCGACCTTGAAAGAGCAGATGCGCGAAATGTCGGACAGGTTGCACAACCGTTCCCTCAGCGATGCCGACGATGTTGATGCGGGCGAGGGGATCGAGCTGGTCAGCTATGGTCACCTTGGGTATCCGGTGCTCCAGGCCGCCGACATTCTGCTCTACCGTGGCGAAGTGGTGCCGGTCGGCGAGGATCAGCTTCCGCACATCGAGATCACGCGCGAACTGGCGCGGCGGTTCAACCGTCTTTACAGCGAGGTTTTCCCGGAACCGGAGGGCAAGCTGACCCAATTCGCCCGGCTTCCCGGTCTGGACGGCAGGCGCATGTCGAAGAGCCTTGGTAACACCATCTACATATCCGACACCGAAAAGGATACACTGCAAAAGATCATGCAGGCGATCACCGACCCGCAGAAGGTGCACAAGCACGATCCCGGCAGGCCGGAAGTATGCAACGTCTTTACCTACCACAAGAGGTTCAACGTTGAGGCTGTCGAGACCATAGAGTCCGAGTGCCGTGCGGGTACCCGGGGCTGTGTGGACTGTAAAAAAGAATGCGCGGCCGGGCTGAACAAAGAGCTCGCGCCGCTACGCGAGAGGCGGGCTGAATATAACGGCCGGGACGATCTGGTGCTCGATATTCTTGTCGATGGAGAAAAGCGTGCGCGCAAGGAGGCCGGGATCACGATCTCAGCCGTCAGGGAGGCGATGAAACTGGGATGAATGATTCGCTCTTCAATGTGAACGTCCCGGTCTATGAAGGCCCAATGGACCTGCTCCTGTTCGTGGTCCGTCAACGGCAGGTGGAGGTGGACGAACTGCCGCTGGCGCTGATCGCCGGGGATTTCCTCGACTACGCCCGTTCGGTGGAGGGCATCGACCTGGACGTAGCAGGAGAGATCATCTATATCGCATCCGAACTGATCCGAATGAAGATTCGCTCGCTCCTGCCGCGGGAGGAGGATCTCGAGGCGGGAATCGAGGATGAGACCGATAGCGTGCGCGACGAGGAGCTGGAGGAGATATACCGTCAGGTAGTCGCGGCTGCGCGGAAACTGGCGGAGAACGAGAAGATTCAGCGGGAGCATTTTCCGAGAGGCGAAGCAGCGGCGAGCATCGAGCTCGATGCCACCGGCGAGCTGTTGCGCGATGTCAGCCTTGTCGATCTCGCGGCGGCCTTCCGCGAGGTCACCAGACGGATAGATTCAACCCCTGTCCATCAGCTGGCGTTGTTCAAGGTGACGATTGAAGATCAGGCGGGCCTCATCCTTGCGGCGCTGAGGAACCGCCAACGCGTCAGTTTCTATGAACTGGCCGAAAATTTCAGCGACAGGATAGAGGCGGTCCTGGCGTTTCTCGCGATGCTCGAACTGATTCGCCGTGGAAGAGTCATTGCGCAACAGGATGGACTCTTCCGGGAGGTATGGATAGAGCGCGGGCCGCACTATGACACGCGGGTGCCCGAGATCAGCGACATGTACGGGCTCAGACCCTTGAGCGAGGATGACAAAGGGGAAAAAAGCTAATCTGGTGGTGAATCCTTGAGTACGAAAAAAGAGAAAAGAAAAAGAGGCGGCGCTGCAAGATCAGCGCAAAATCCTTTTGCCGTCAAAGCGGGCGGTATCGACGGCAAACTGGCCATGTTTGAGGCGTTGCTCTTCGCCGCGGACGAGCCACTCGATGAGGTGACCGTGGCAACCGCGGCGACCGGGATCGAGGAGGCGGAGGTTTCGGCTCTCGCTGAGCGTCTCGAACAGGCATATTTCGAACGCGGACATGCGATCACGGTGCAGCGTGTCGGCGGCGGTTGGCGGTTGGCGACGCGTTCGCAGTACGCCGAGGTGATCAAGCGTCATCTGCGGCACAAGATACGGACCCGTCTGAGCCGTGCATCGCTTGAAGCCATATCGATCATCGCCTACCGTCAGCCGGTCAGCCGTCCGGAAATCGAATCGCTCCGCGGCGTAGACAGTTCACAGGTGCTGCGCCATCTTCTTGAACGCGATCTGATCAGGATCACCGGTC
>SDBV01000183.1_pt1 | contig 82526 bp, 62 predicted proteins | sample 2277081 | NCBI WGS metagenome assembly SDBV01 (sample SAMN10402039, study PRJNA504765) | marine sediment metagenome | isolation source: marine sediment core GS10_PC15, 223 cmbsf | place: Arctic Ocean: Southern Knipovich Ridge | collected 2010
AGCGACACGGTCCAGATAACCGTCAACCACCTTGCCCCGACGGCAGATGCCGGAAGCGACGATGAATGCACGCTGCCGGCCGGTGTTACGTTGGACGGGACGATCAGTGACGATGGCTTCCCGTTGAGCCCAGGTAGTGTCACCACCACCTGGACCAAGACTTCCGGACCGGGGACTGTGACGTTCGGTAATTCGGCTGCCGTGGACACCACTGCCGGCTTCTCCGAGGCAGGTGCCTACGTGCTGCAGTTGGAAGCCTCTGACGGGGACCTGAGCGACTCCGACACAGTCGCTATCACGGTCAACGCCGCAGGTCTGGCGCCGTTCGCCGAGTCGGGCGGAACCGTCGTCATGGAGGCCGAGAACTACGACACCAGCGACCAGAGGAGCGAGAACAATCCGTGGTCCGAGGAGACTTCCTGGGCCGGTTACGTCGGCGACGGGTACATGCAGGCGCCCGGCGGCGGCAGCAAGACCTGGGCCACCGGAGCTGAGCTGACGTATGAGATCGACTTCTCGACCGCCGGCACGTATTACATCTGGATGCGTCGGTATGCCGACTCGAAGAACGAGAACGCCGCTTTGGTTGGCCTTGACGGCACACAGATCGGCGGAACGTTTGATGACCAGCAGGCCGACTACGATCAGTGGATATGGAAGGAACACGGCACGGCCGTCTACATTTCGGCGACGCAGCATACGTTCAATCTCCGCAAGGAAGAGAAGAACTACGGCGTCGACAGGATCATCTTGACCGACGACGGCGGCTACACACCGTCGGGCAACGGCCCTGCCGAAAGTTCGAGGCAATGATGTGCAGACGTTCTTGACATAGGATCGGGCCGCAAGCGGCCCCGATCCGCACTGAGCAACTAAGATGCCCGAGGCGCCCATCAAGTGGGGCCTCGGGCGTTTTCTCCTGCAGCCAAGAGGCCAGGGGCTAGCGCCTCTGTTCATCGAAGCGACTGGGTTTGAACCGGAAACCACGCTAGAACTTAAGCCGGCTGTCACGGCCGACCCCGCTGGACGCATGCGGCGGACATGCCCGCGCTGCGTGGCATACTGCGGGGACAATTCGCCGCACTCTAGGCCGCACCGAACCGCCTGGAGGACTTCCGGCAACAGATCGGCCGGATCTCCCCGGTTCCGAAGGGATCCCTGCGGGACGCGCCGCCACTGTCCGACCCTCCGGTCCTCAGCAATTCGGCCCCCCCGGGGAATCCTGGAAAGTGGATACGCGATCTTATAATTAGCCAAAGTCGGACCTTCTCGCACGGTAGTGAGGACCTTCTCGCACAATAGTTCAGACCTTCGCGCATGGTAGTAAGGGGAACGATGAAGGCCGTACGAAGATGACCGCCTTCACCTCGGCGCCAAGTACTCCAAACGCCCACGTGTCCCTCAAGGTTTCCACGCCAGATTCCGAGCGATCGTCCACCAGTAGACCCGACGTACCACCAACCACATAAACGCCCGCCAGCGTCCTTGACCCACGTAAGACCACCAAGCAACCAGCCCTCGGCCAACCACAGCCATAACAGCCAAATGAACAGCCTGAAAGTTTTGGTGAGAAAATCGACGAGCGGATGGTATATGCGTTTCCGCCGCCGGCGTCCCCCCCTGCCCCCCCTGACGAACGCGGAATCAGCTTGTGCGGCCGACGGCCGTGCCTTACTACACAAGGACTTAGGGCCGCATTGTGGCGGGATTGTGGCAGGATCGGCACGCCCGCCGGAAACCAGACGGAAACCCGCCGGAAACCGACCGCAAGCCCGCTGACAATTCTCGCAGGCTCACTTGTGTGTACCGACGCCGATCCGAACAGCTTACCTATCTTATTATGCACGCCAACAGGCTCGCCCGCTGCGCGGGCTCGCAGGCACGGCTCCGCCGTTTACCCTACAGGCTACCACTAGCATCACCTTGACCTTTCCGCCGAGTTTGCTCGATGTTTCCGGGGTCTTTCCGCGGTCGGTCAGTTTTTTTCATTTTGTCTTCATTATCCCCTTGCCGATCCCCGATAGCCATTGGTATCATTGCATGTAGTCAATCGCGGACACTAACTGAAAGGGCAAGACAATGCAGAGACGACCGCGAAACCCCAACAGTACCCTGTCAATGCCAGACGTACTGGCAAGGCTGAAGGTCGAACGGCCGGACCTTTGGGCAATGGTTGAAATCGTCGGCCGGTGGATATGGATCAGCTTTGACGCCAAGCCCGCCGATTCGGCCCGGTCGTACCTTAAGGGCCTTGGCTTTCATTGGTCCCGTCGCCGATCAGCTTGGCAACATTCTTGCGGGATCCCCTCCCGCAAGTCGGCGACCGATCCACGTTTCCGATACGGATCGGTCGGCCCGGCCGACGTCGACGTCGAAACTGTCGTTGCCTAGTCGGACCCATAGCACGGGGCCCCGGCCGACCGGGACCCCGACCTATCGGTCTGGGATGATCCCGGCCGGAAACTGAAAGGGTACACAATGCAACTATCAGAACGGTATCGGCCGACAAGCTGGGATCAGTTTATCGGCCAAGGCAAGGTCGTCAAGCGCGTCCGGGCCGTTATCGGCCGTCCCGGGTTTGGCGACGGGGCGGGCGAAGCGTTGTGGATCAGCGGGCCTACAGGGACGGGAAAAACCACCTTGGCACAGTTAGTAGCCCGCGATCTTGGCGTCATACCGGGCCCGGCATGGAATTACACCGAAATCGACGGCGACAAGTGCAACGTCGCCACCGTCCGGGCCCTTGACGAACGGACACGGGCCGCGTCGATGTTCGACGATTGGCAGGTGTTCATTATCAATGAGGCGCACGCGATGCAGGGGCAAGCGGTCAATGCCTGGTTGACGTTGTTGGAACGCCTACCGGCCCGGTGGATCGTGATCTTTACCACGACCCAGAAGCCCGACGCGGACCTATTCGGGGCGTTTACAGCGCCTTTGCTTAGCCGCTGTAAGGTCTTTGAGTTTTCATCCCAAGGGTTGGCGCAGGCGTTCGCAACGCGGGCCCGGGAGATTGCCGATGCTGAGGAGCTCAACGGTAAGCCCGAGCAGCTTTACCTCCGCAAGGTGCAGGATAATCACAACAACTTCCGAGCGGTTCTCCAAGCGATCGACGCCGGGGAAATGCTCGAATAACTGAAAGGGCACAACATGACAAACGCCGAGCCTCTATTCAATGTCGCCATGATCTGGCCGGGGGCGTTCCTTAAGGGAACTCGAACAACAGCCGCCGGGAATCCAATCGAAGACTACTTCATCAGCGACGGCGAGCGGTACGCCATGGACTTCGCTAAGTGCGGGAACAAAGCCGCCTGGTATCAATACGACACGCCCCAGGACGCCTGGTATTACGGCGTGTGGGTCAACCCAGCCGACCGGATCATCGTCACCTACGCCGAAGGTGATATTGGCGTCATACGATGCGACAGCGCCGCTGCGTACGCCGCTGAGCTTGCCGCCCTGGACGCCTTCACGGCCCAATATCTCGACATGACGGTCGAAGATTGGCGGGCCGCCGGGCGATACGGGATCGACGACCACGATAGGCAATACCAAACCAAACTGGTAGGTTAGCGCCGCCTAGTCTTGTAGAGCAGAAAAAACCCCGACCGCTTGGCCGAAGCCTCACGCCCGGGGCACTGAAAGGGTAATGGCGACATTGTAGCCCCGCCGGTGGGTGGGGCAAGGAAAATCTGAGCGATACTTGACGCGATACCCGGTCGATGCCTAGACTGTATCCGGGTAGCTGTAACCTACACCGTAAGGAGAACGCTATGGTTCGCAATCCGAACTTCCTCGACGTCCAGATCAAGAACTCACTGGGCACTCGCAAGGTACTTGATGAGGCGGTCAAGCTGGCGGGGACTGATAAGCTGGGCCGTCCGATCCCGCAGTACGCAGTGCTCCACGACGCGATCGTAGAGCACAGGGACAAGTTGAAGGCGGAGAAACAGAAACGGAAAAGGTAAGATGATGATCACAGTGACACTCAACACAAATGGCCGCTACTGGCAGGCCCGCTGGGTAGATTCCACCGGCAAGCGGCGATGTCGTGGGCTGGGCCTGCGGGCCAACCTGCCGAAGAAGCAAGCTGAGATTGAACGCAGGCGGCTCGAATTGGACTTGAACTGCGGCCGCGTCGCCCCGGGTGAGGCACCGACGTTGCAGCAGCACCTTGACAGGTTTTTCGCCAACCGAACGAACCTGGCCGACGGGACCAGGCTGCTCTACCAGCACACCGCACGGTATCTGCTGGCGTACTTCTCCCCGGACTTGCGACTTGACCGACTCACCGCAGCGACGGCGACGGACTTCCGGGCGGCGCTCGGCAAGGGCGATCTGTCGCACGTCAACAAGATACGACACCGAACGCCACCATCAGAATCGACTGTGTGCCGCCACATCCGGGAGGCGAAGTCCATCTTCCAAGCGGCCGTCGACGACGAGCAGATCCCCTCCAATCCGTTCCGTAAGGTCAACGGTACGTCGCCGATTCCCGACAAGGACTGGGCTTACGTCGATGGGCCTATATTTGATAAGTTGCTGCAAGCTTGCCCAACAAGCGGCTGGCGGGTCATGCTGGCGTTGCCACGGCTCGCCGGGCTGAGAAGGGGCGAGGCATGGCGGCTGCAATGGTCGGATGTTGACCTTGTCACCCGCCGGCTGACCGTTCGTAATCCACAGACTCATCGGACGACCAAGAAGCGGACTCGGCAGGTGCCGATTGCTCCGGCACTGCACGATCTGCTGTTCGAGGCGGCGAACGACGACAGCAACGGCGAGTTTGTGATCGCCAGGGGCAGCACCCCGCAACCGGACCAGATGCACAAGGGTTTCGGCCAGCTTTGCAGGATGGCCGGAGTTGAACCGTGGGCCCGGTGGTGTCATACGCTGCGCAAGAACTGCGAAACGGACTGGGCCGCTGGGTACCCAATCCACGTTGTCACTGAATGGCTGGGCAACTCGCCGGTGGTCGCCATGCAGCACTATATCCACGCAACCGAGGCCGACTTCGACCGGCTGATTCGTGGTGAGGCTCAACCTGCCACAATCGGCAATCGGTGATGTAGCCGACGATTCGTAACCATTGCAGTGATAACCAGTAAGCAGTACCGTGCGGACAGAGAGACGTCAACCTTGATATCTAGACCAACTATGCCCCTGCGCGAGGGGTCAGACTTCGGCCAGCTCGGTTCGGTTCAGTTGACCATCGAAGCCAGTCGAGCCGGAGACCCACGGCGCAGCGGCGCAAGGTGTACCATGGCCGGAGGCGGTGCTGTGGCGCAGCCGCCTAGCGGAGGGCGGTTGATCGGCGCTGGCTGCGGTGTCACGATGATACGTTAGCACACTGTTGCACGGGGCAGATAAGATGCAAAGACCGAAGAAGACGAAGAAGGCTAATGCCAAGGGGAAGCGCAAGCAGCAGGCCGGGTCAAAGCAGAAGCCGGACGCTGCCCGCAAGATGGACGAAGGGCAGAAACCTAGCTCAAAGGAGTTGGAGTATCGGCAGCTGTCGCTGGCCTGGCAGCGGGGGGAGGACATTACCCCGCCGCAGTTGAAGGAACTCTCCCTTTACGATCTAAGCTATGTTCTCAAAGGTCTGGGACGAGAGCTACGGACTGCGGGGGTGAATGACTACACGCGGCAGTTGGCGCAACTGGTCTTTATGTGGGCGAGTCATTTCGACCCCGAGCTGACGAAGAGGGTCAACCGCCAGCAGGCGAAGCGGGCGGCGGGTGTTCGGCCTGGATGCACGATAGAAGAGGCAGAAAAGAAGATTGGGCCGTGTACAGACCTTCCTTTGAAAGACCCGGCCGAGATCAAGCTCTCCAGCTACTGCGAGGAGATACGCAAGCTTGTCGATCCCGTGGCGCGCGAGCATGGTGCCCTCCGGGATGACCCGGATGCCCTCGGCCGGAAGCTGGCTCGTATCGGCCGCGAATTAGAACCCCAAACCAATGCTGGGGCTCAGGAGATGACGGTCGTAACCCTGCGGGAGTTTATGAAGCACTGCTGCACACCTCTGGAAAAGGGGCTGCGCAAGGCCCGCCTTAAGGCGTTGCAGCGTCGAGCCAGAAGGCCCCATAGCAACGTTGCCTTCCCTGACGCTGTGGGGGGATGGCAACGGGGGCAGTCGAAGAAGTACAAGGCTGCGGAACTAGCGGTGGTCTGGCCGAGGCTCTGCGAGAAGATGTCTAACTTGCCGCCTCTCAATCAAGAGTATCTGCGCTCTCAACTGTCTTAAGTCTCGTCCACATCGTGGCTGTCTTCACGCCCACAAACCCGGCGCACAAGTGCGCCAAGTGCCCAAAGAAGTGCGCCAAGTGCGCCAAGTGCCTACCCGTCCTTTTGACCGACTCGTCTGTGCTTCAAAATGGTGGCGTTATCTACGCGGGAATCACCCGCAGAGGACATTATGAACGAAAAGAGCACAAGACAAGTTGCTGCGATGCTCAGGATCAAGGCCTCCACGCTTACAAAGGCGGTATGGGATGGACGGGTGGATGAACCGCGTCGATCTCCGGCAGGCAACTTCCTGTGGGACCGGCGCAGCATTGAGCGGGCTTGCTGGGTCATGCTGCGCAAGCCGCTTGATGCCGTGCTAAGCAAGAAGGCAAGCGGCGGGAGCGAGGCCAAATGAAGATAGGGGCGGTGACAAGTATCGCTCCAGACGATCCGGCGATTCGCGGTCTGGAGTGTCTGCACGCCAAGCAGGTGGCCAAGTTACTTGGCGTGCACGTCTCAACTGTCTGGCGGCTGACACAACGGGTGGAGAATGCATTGCCGGTGGTTCGCTTCGGCGAGCGGATAACTCGCTTCCGCCTGACAGACCTGGAACGATTCATCCTGAATAGCGCCGACCGCTCCGGCTGAATAAAAGAGGCCCGGTCGCGGGCGGCGCAGCCGGGCCAAGGAGTACCAACGTGAATGAGTCTATGTCCGACACGACCGAATGTCAACATCGCCCACCACAAGGTCTCAATGCCCCACCTGAAGGGGTACTTGACGGACGTGAGAGCGATGACGCTGCCGCAAAGGTCTTGCCACCAGTCGGAACCGTTCCCGATGACACAGAGCCTGCAAGTGGGTACTGGGGCGCGTCTCGCAAAAAACGGCTGCAGGATTGCCCCCGGAAGTTCCGTGATCTTTACCGGCGGGCATGGTCTGGCAACAGCCGCAAAGCTGCCGTTCGCGCGCATTGCCTTGAATGTGCTGGCTGGTCAGCTAAAGAGGTCGCGCTTTGCACTGCCCCGGCCTGTCCTCTGTATGAGTTTCGTCTCAAGGGGTGATTTCAGTGGCAGGTAAGCCTATGAGCATCGAACAAGACATAGCTGTCTCGCCTGACAGGACACAGGCGTCGCCCCTTGAAGATACTCTGAAGATAAGAAAGGTATTCAGGGAAGGGATTCATAACTGGGAGCAAGAGAACAAGAGATATCAAACGGACGTTGGGGCGCAGTCGATTTCAAAACTTGCTGGGGAATGGGGTGTTTCCAAAGAAGCTTTGCGGCGGCTGGGAATTGGATTCGACACGAACGCTTACACTTTCCCGATGAGAAACTGGCGGGGCAAGATTGTCGGATTTCGCAAACGCTCTTACAAAGACATAAGCAGCAAGTATGCTGTCGAGGATTCGGCACAGGGGCTTTTCATTCCCGAAGGCGTGACGCCCGGCAATTTGCAGATAATCGCTGAGGGTGAGTCGGACGTTGCCGTTGCCTTGAGCGCGGGCTTTGGAGCAATCGGCGTTCCCAGCGCTGGGGCTGCCGTTGACGATGTGATCGGATTCACTGGCCAAAGCCCCGTCGCCTGCCCTTGCATCATTGGCGATAACGATGCCGTGGGAATCGGCGCAGCGGATAAGCTGGCCGAGGGGCTGCTGAAAGCGGACATCCCCTGCCGTGTTCTGATTCCCCCGGACCCGTACGGAGACCTTCGGGACTGGATTAACAAGGGCAATCTGACGCCCAAGGCGCTTGCGGATGCAATAACAGCGCAAAAGGTACTCTATCCTGACAAATGGCCTTCAGACTTCTTTATGGTGCCCAACGCACTGATTCGGCGAGGTGTGATCTCGCAAGTTGGGCCTGCGGCCTACGCGGTACTCGCTGCGATAGCGAGCTTTTCCGATAGCAAAGGCGTATGCAGGGCCACGCGCGACGAGTTGTCGGAATTGACCGGGCAGGACGTGCGAACGATTGACCGGTGCAAGGGAATCCTCAAAGATGCGGCTTTGCTGTCTTGGAAGCCCGGCCACACAGGCCGAGCAAACGAATATCGTGTGAATTGGGGACCATGCAAGGGAAGCAAACGCAGGTATTCAATTCGTCCGGCGCTGGGCGAAAAGAAAACATGAAAACTCTATCCATAGACTATTGTCCACGGAGTGTGTTGTTGTTAGAATGTCTCTATGAGCAAGAGAAAGAAGATGCCTTCAAGAGTGGCAAGTAGACTTCGCAGGGCGATTGGGAATAGCGAGCTGTCCCAAAACGAGATTGCCAGGCGCGCCGAAATGGACCCGGCCATGGTCAACAAGTTCTTACACGGTGCGCGGGATATGACGCTGGGGCGGGCTGAGAAATTGGCGAAGGTATTGGGGTTGGAATTAAAGGTGCATCGCAGGTCGATCGCGAGAAAGGCAAGGTGAACTATGGCGAGCGTATACAAACGCACGGGCGGTAAGAAGTGGCTTATCAGCTACGTTGACGAAAACGGCGCGCGGCGCACCGTTACCGGAGCGGCCAGCAAGACCGTCACCGAGCAAATCGCCGCCAAGCTGGAATCGGAAGCCGAACTGCGCCGGCGCGGTATTATCGACACCCGGCTGGACCACTACTCTACGGCCGAGAAAAGGCCCCTGGTTGTCAGAAACGATGAAAACGAGATTGTCGGCGGGCACCTGGCGGACTTCCACGCGGTAATCAAGGCCAAGGGCGCAACGGCCAAACATGCCTTTGAGGTCCGGGGCAAGACGGCAAGGATTGTCGAGCTTTGCAAGGCCGAGCGCATAAGCGACCTGGCGCCGTCGGCTGTGCAAGCTGCAATTCAGGCGCTGCGCGACGATGATCTGTCCTTGCAGACCTGCAATCACTACCTGCGGGCAATCAAGCAGTTTTCCCGCTGGCTGTGGCGCGACGGGCGGCTGCGTGATGATACGCTGGCGCACCTGAGCGGATACAATGTCAAGCTGGACCGCCGCCACGACCGCCGGGCACTTACCGAGGATGAACTGATCCGACTGATAGACGCGGCCGAACACGGGGTGATTGTGGGCGGCCTGAGCGGACCAGAACGGGCGATGTTGTATCAACTGGCTGTGGGGACCGGTTTCCGGGCAAGCGAGCTTAGAAGCCTGACGCCGGAATCGTTCGACCTAGACGCCGACCCGCCGACGGTAACGGTGGAGGCTGGATATTCCAAGCGGCGCAGGTGCGATGAACAGCCGATACGAACCGACCTGGCCGAACTGCTGCGGCCATGTCTTGCCGACACGCTCAAAGGCGAAGCCGTCCTTCGATTGCCAGACAAGCCGGGCAAGATGCTTCGGGTGGACTTGGAAGCTGCCAAGATAGCGTACCGCGATGGTGCTGGCCGCGTGGTCGATTTTCACGCCTTGCGGCATACGTTCATAACTAACGTGGTGCGGTCTGGGGCAAGCGTGAAGGTCTGCCAGGAACTTGCACGACACAGCGACCCTAAGCTGACCCTTGGCGTCTATACTCACCTGCAGGTGGCCGACAAGACAAGGGGCCTGGACGGGCTGCCGTCAGTGAGAACAGACAAATCGGACCGGGAATCAGCCAGGGCGACGGGGACGTATGACGTGACGGCTAATCAATCCGCCAGCTTGCTCGAAAGGCGCGCAGCGCATGCGCAGCGCGCAGGTGCGCCGAAGGGCAATTCTGTGCTACCACATGCAACAAACAGCTTGAGCGGGGACAAGCAAGCAACCCTTGCAAACACGAGGGGAAACGCTATTCTAGGGGGTGAAATGTCACAAACGCCCGTGGCGCAATTGGATAGCGCATCGGTCTTCGGAACCGAGGGTTGCAGGTTCGAGTCCTGCCGGGCGTGTTGCGGTTGCTCAGTGTAGCGGCGAGGGAGCAACGAGGTTCGGATGCGACGGATGCATCATCTGGGTGTCGCCGCGGCCGGGGAGGGCGGGGATTTACGCCGTCAGTTTTCCACGTATGAGTCGGGGACGGGCGTCAGCGCCGTGGCGATCGGGACAAACCCAGCCGGTATCCCTTGGCTGCCGGCGTGGTCGACGGTGAGGTGTGCGTTGTTCTTCATATCGAATCCGGTTGGCCCGTAGATGATGATGTTCCCATGTAGAGTGGCCTCCAGATTATTGTCCAGTGTCATGCCCTCGGCCGCGATGATCCCGCCCATGATGTCGAAGTTGTTTTGGAACTCCAGTTCAAAACCCGGTGCCAGGATCGCCGTGCCCGCCATCTCTCGCAGCTCCGCGAATTCTTCCGTGTCCGGAAGTTCCTCCACGCCGCGCACGGTTGCGTTGTTCTTAAAGACGATTTTGTGGTCCTCCGGCAAAGCTCCGTCGCCGGGATCTTCGGTGACGATCACGCCGGTTATGTCGACGTTGTTCCAAAAGCTGACGACATTCGGCGCCTCGATGTACACCACCCCTTGTATGGTCACATCGCCGAAACTCGGGTTCGTCCCGGCCGCGATGCGGATGTTCGTGAAGGTCCCGCTTGACACGTCGGTAGTACCGTCTACCACAGTCGTGGCGAACGGCGCGAATATTGATGTGTCGATCTGGGGCAGCGGGAGTTGTCCCCCGCCAATACGGACTTCGCCGCCGACGGTTGCGTTGATGTCGGTGCCGGCCTCGGCGTCGGCGATTACGATGTTCCCGTCGATGTACCCGCCCTCCACCGTAAGCGCGTGGCCCGAAGCACCGGTGTATATGGACGCCTCTTCGGAATCGTTCAAGCCCAGAAGGTTAAGCCCTAATCCGATATGAATCGGGCCGCTGACGAACAGACCGTACTCGAACGCCGGTCCGGGTATGTCAGTGGCCGCAAAGTTGATACTGATACTGCGCTGCACGGTGCGTTCCGGGTCCAATTGGTCTGTGCGAGCGTGCCCGTATACCGTCACCCGCGCCGTGTCGCTGGATGTCATCACAAGCGTTGCGCTGAACGTGTCCCCGCCGATGGTGGTGATCTGGGGAATCGTCAGGACGGCTGCCTCGCCTTCCCCTTCCAGGATGGGCGAGACCTGTAGATCGTTGGTCAGGGCGGTATGGAGGGCTTGCAGCAGGGGCGCCCCGCGCAGCCCAGGTGCGATCGTCACGTTCCTGAGGCGATACGCGTAATACGACAGCCCGCTTTCCGCCTGGAACATGGCCGTTTGAACATGCCTGTAATTGTTTGCCATGGCGATACTTGTGCCTGAGCTGATCATTAAGGCCATGGCAAGGGCGGTAATTAGGGAGATAAACATCATTGAGATGACCAAAGCCGATCCTGAAGTTTTCGCTTTCAGTTTCATGATGTCGCTCTTGGCCTCCATTTCGTCTTGTGGGCCAATCTGTTGGTTCCGGCGGGCGGGTTCGGATACCCCCCGGCTCTGGGTCCTTCGGTCGGTACTCAATGGAATATAAGTTGTATTTTGATAAGAGGCGAATGGCGGGAGGGGTTTTTTGGGCCCTTTTGGGGATGTTACTTGGCTGGAGCTTCCGACCTACAGAGTCCCAACAGCTCGGTGGCGTGGTAGCTGCTGTGCACGGAGGGCCCGGCCGCATCATGCAACTTCGCCGGTGTCGGTATTGTGTCACGTGGCAGAAGATGGGTATGTAGCGTATGGCCGATAAAGTGCGGTGTGCTGTGTTTTAAGATTGCGATTGACACAAGGCTTGGAGGGGGTAGAATACGCAATGTAGTGATCTCCGCTTGAGCCGCGGAGTTGACGCCGGCAAGAGCCTTGTCGGCTTCAGATGAGAGGGTAAGGGCGTTCTCGCTCACTCGCACCTGCCTTAGGCCGCACGGCCAAGTTCCAAATGACATTGCAGATGTCGTGGCGTCTCTGTCTGGAATTGCAGGCGGGCGCGTTGCGTCCATTCCTCAGCCAATGAAAAGGAGAATAAAGGTGAACAAGGCACTCATAAGTCTCGTGGCTATGTTAGCGGCCGCAGCGGTCGCGCAGGGAACTCTGACGTACAGCACCGTGGTGCTGTCCAGCGCCCCCGGCGGAGACACCACCAAGGAGACCTATGGTCTGGTGTTCTCCGAGGACAACGGCGACTTTCCGATTGGCTTCGAGATCCACATCGGAGGGCCCGTCCATAACATCAATCCGTTCGGCGTGCCGACCATTTTTGGGGATAACAACGCGGCGATCGTAGGAACCGGCGGCGATCCGCTGGGCGATACGCAGTTCCCGTATCTCACTGTGGGCGTCAACCAGGAAGTATCCGCGGCCCCGGATAGCTACGAGAACGGCGGCCTGGGTGGTTCTTGGTCCTTCTTGTACGGCCTCGCCAACCCCCTGGCCGGCCCGACGGTCACGGCCGCGCAGGTCTGCATCGATGATGGCGCTTCGGTTCCGTTCTCGGCAACTGTGATTGAGTACGACCCTATCATGGATCAATGGTCGGCCACCCTGAACATCTCGGGCGTCATTCCCGAACCGGCGACGTTGTCGCTTCTGGCGCTGGGCGGCCTGGCGCTGATTCGCCGACGCAAGAAATAGACACGCCTAGCTGTGAGGGTTGGAGGATTCGTGCGGTTCCGCTTTCGCGGAGCACGGTACCCAGACAACGAGAATACGCAGACATCAGAGTCATTAGCTAACGTGGAAAAGAGGGAGAACAATGAAAGCAGTACCAGCGATTATCGCGACACTTTTCTTCTCGGCAACGATTGCAAACGCGGCGTCCTATTTCTACGACGACTTCAACGACGCCGACATGAGCGACTGGACGGACCTGGAGTTGACCGTCAGGCCGTTCCAGTTCCCGGGCTCCAGCGGATATGAGAGCCGCGGCGAAGACCCCCTGGAAACGAAGGAAGCTCGCGCGCTAAAGCCGCTGAGTGACACGAATCTCAGTGATACGGTCCACTTATCCTTTGACCTGCGGCATACGGGCGGCCTCTACAACCAAGGCGGCATGGGGTTCAAGTGGGCCCGTGTCTTTCTTGTCGACGACAGTGGTTGGGGCTACGGCCTGGAGGTCGGCTTGAGCAAGAGTGATGACATCGGTGTAGTCGGTATCGTCACGACCGCCGATTACGGTACGACCACCGGCGGTCCCGGCGTTGACGGCGGCGAGGTGACCTTGCTCCTAGGTAACGATTTCTACCAGCACCATGTCGAGCTCGTATGGGACCGTATCAACGCATCGATGGATGTGTACGCCGACGATATGCTGATCAACATTGTGTCCTTGGACACCGATCAGAACAACTGGCTCAAGGACCCCACGATGGTGGTGTCGAACCCCCGGAATACCTACGGCGGGTGGCCAGGTTATCTCAGCACGGACAACATCTGGATCGGCGATGAAGCCAACTCGTTCCCTATGGACACGCAGGCGCCTGTGGTTGCCGATGCGGATGGGCCCTACACAATCGACGAGGGCGATACGCTTTGGCTAAGTGCGTCCTACTCATTTGGAGCGGGGAATCCCATCACTTCATGCATGTGGGATCTGGACAACGACGGGACGTTCGAGACCGACGCCGGGCCAGATGTGAGTTTCGGTGTTGATTACGCGTATCTGATGGGTCTAGGCCTTGGTCCTTCAGTCAATCCATACGTGATTGGCCTGTATGTGGAAGACAGCATGGGGCTGTCGAACACCGCCGCTAGTACGCTGACCATAGTCCCCGAACCCGCCACGCTGTCGCTGCTGGCGCTGGGCGGGCTGACGCTCTTGAGACGGCGAAGCCGGTAGGCGAAGACGCTTGATTCGCCGACGCAAATAGACACGCCTTGGGCGTGAGAGTTGGAGGATACGTTCCGTCCCGCTAGTTTTCCATATATGAATCAGGATTGGGCGTCAGTTTCGTCTCGGTTGGGATGATCCCGGACGGAATGCCCTGATATGCGGATCGATCTATGGTGATCCTCGCGTTGTTCTTCAGATTGAGCCCTTGATCGCCGTAGACAATCAGGCTCCCGTAGAGAATCGCATCCAAGTTGTTCTTCAGAATAATGCTGTCGGCTGCGATGATGCCGCTGACGGAGCTGAAGTTATTTTTGAATTCCACCGTGAATCCGGGCGCCAGGATGGCTGTGCCGGGCATGGTCCGAAGCTCGGCGAACTGCGGCGTGTCGGGGAGCAGCTCTACGCCATGAATGGTCAGGTTGTTCTTGAAGTAGATATTGTGTTCCTCCGGCGAAGCGCCTGAGCCCGGATCTTCAGTAACGATTACGCCGGTTATCTCGACGTTGTTTGTGAAATTGACGCGGTTGGGGGCTTCGACGTACATGACCCCCAGGATGGTGACCGTACCGAACTGGGGGTCCGTTCCGGCCAGGATGCGGATGTTTGTGAAGGTCCCGCTTGACGTGTCGGTGTCCTCGTCCACCGGGTTTGTGGCGAAGTCCTCGAATACCGACACGTCGATCGTCGGTAGAGCGATTAGACCGATCCCGAGTCGGATTTCGCCCCCAACGGTCGCGCCGATATCGACGTTAGCGTCTTCGTAGGCCGTGCAGACATTACCGCTGGCCTGACCGCTTTGGAGCATGATCGCATTACCCTCCGCTGTGGAATACATAGACGCTTCGCCGGGCTTGTTCGCCCCGACAAAGTTCATGTTCTCACCGATAATAATGGGGCCTTTGGAGAACAACCCATAATCAAAAGCAGGGCCTGAGGGCGATGCTGTGAGATCCACTGTGATGGAGCGTTGAAGAGACTTGGTGAGCTGCCCGTCCCCGAAGCTGACGCTCCCCGTCACCACAATCCGCAATATGTCGTCGGATACCGTGGAAATCACGGCGCTGAACGTCCCGCCGCCGATGGTGGCGATTTGGGGTATGACGATGGCAGCGCCGTCGTAGCTGATCGTCGCGCCCTGCAGATTGGGAGAACCGTCCAACTCGTCGGACAGGGTCTCCGCCAGGGCGTCCAGCAACTCCTGGGCTCGTACGTCTCCCGGAACGACGGTGTTTCTCAGGTAATAGGCGTAGTACCCTAACCCGCTTTCGGCCTGGAGCCTGGCTACCTGGGCGTGTGCGTAGTTATTCGACATCAGCAAGTTGGCGTCTGAGCTGATCGTCATCGCGATGGCGAGCGCAGAAAAGATGCAGATGAATATCAACGCCAGAATCAATGCTGAGCCTGACCGTCTTGGGTTCGATTTCATCACAATACACTTGCCCTCCAACTTGCACTGCACAACGACTAGGGCGCCTCCGCGACGCCCTTTACTGGGCCGATGGTAGTGCGGCCTGTTTCAGTTTCCTGTAGTTAAACGTAGGTTACAGATCAAGACGAGGCAAGCTGCCCGAGCCGTTGGCGATGGTCTTTCGTGAGGGACGCACAGCCGTCTAGATGACTGCAACTGGGGCGGTTCTTCGCCGATCGCCGATGGCTGCGGTGTCTATCCCTATTTGGATACGTTACTTAGCGATACCCCTGACCTGGAGGCCCTCAGAAGCTCGGCGGCGTGGTAGCTGCTGCGGACGAACGGCCCGGCCGCTACGGCCGCAAAGCCCATCCGGCGGGCCCGGGCCTCCCAGTGCTCAAATCTCCGCGGCGGGATGAACCGTGCGACGGGCAGGTGCTGCTGCGACGGTGCAAGGTACTGACCGATAGTGAGCATATCGACCCGGGCGTCTCGCAGGTCGCCCATCAACCGGCCGATCTGGCGGTCCGTCTCGCCAAGCCCGACCATAAACCCGCTCTTTGTCAGCAGCCCCCCCTCGCCGCGCGAGTCGTCCTTGGCGTATGCGAGCAGATCGAGGCTTCGCCGGTAATCTGCTTGCGGCCTTGCTGCCGGATACAATCCGGCAACCGTCTCGATGTTATGGGCGAATACGTCCGGCCGTGCGCTGAGGACCGTATCTATCGCCGTCGAGCTGCCCTGGAAGTCCGGTACCAGGACCTCGATGGTGGCGCCCGGGACGTGCGAGCGTACCTGGCGGATTGTCTGGGCGAAGTGGGCGGCCCCGCCGTCGTCCAGATCGTCGCGGGCCACGGAGGTGATTACGGCGTGGGCGACAGACAGTGCGGCGCAGGCTTGGGCGACGGCGGCAGGTTCGTCCCGGCGCGGCGGGGGCGGGGAGCCGAACGCAACGGCACAGAAACGGCAGTTGCGGGTGCACAGGTCGCCCAGGATCATGAAAGTAGCGACACCGGCGGCGAAGCACTCGGTGCGGTTGGGGCAGCGGGCCTCGCGACAGACCGTGTTGAGCTTCAACTGGGCAAGCAGCTTCCTGACGGCCGCGCCCTGCCCAGAGACCGGAAGCTTCTTCTTCAACCACGCGGGCAGGCGTCTCGGTGGCTTGTGCTTGTCAAGCTCGCTCATTTGACTTCCGCGTAACAGCGCCTTGCGAGAATCTGGCGCGAAATCCGAGCACCTCGCAAAAGCATTCGACGAGTAGTCCCTTGACCTTCGAGATGTCGATATTCGCTTGCAGGAGCCGGCTGATTGTCGTGGTGGTGCAGTCGGGCGCCCCGCACGGAACGATGTATCGGGTGTGTTTCAGGTCGGTGGCGACGTTCAGTGCAAACCCGTGGTACGCCACCGGTCTGCTTACCGCGATCCCGATGGAGGCGACTTTCTTTTGGCCGACCCAGACGCCCGCGAGACCTTCGCGGCGCACCCCGTGCAGCCCAAGCCGCCCAAGAACGAGGATCAGCATCCGCTCCAGGTCCGCCACGTATCGGCGGACTCCCCATCCGCCCGTGCGGAGGCGGACGATAGGATACCCGACGAGCTGGCCGGGCCCGTGGTAGGTAACCTCGCCGCCGCGAGTGCACCGGTGAACCTCGATGCCCTCATCCGCCAGCGTATTGTCGGAGGCGAGGATGTGTTCGGTGCAGCCCCGCCGGCCCAGGGTGATCACCGGCGGGTCGTGCTCCAGTAACAGCAGGTGCGCCTCATTTATCCGAACGTCTTTGAGCCGCTCGACGAGACTTCCCTGCCGCGCAAGTGCGTCTTGGTAGCTTATCCGCCCCAAGTCGGTGACGAGCAGTTGACACATCGATTATTCCAGCGTGTGAATCGGGAAGGAGCACCAGGCGTGGGCTGCCTCGCCGATCCCCTCAGCGAAGGTCGGATGCACGTGGATGGTCTCGGCGATCTGCTGGACCGTCACGCCGCATCGCATCGCCAGTGCGACCTGCCCGATTATCTCAGTGGCGCTGGCGCCTATTACAAGCGAACCGAGGATCAGGCCCGAGTCGGCCTCGGCGACGAGTTTAACCGAACCTTCCGGCTGGCCGGTTGCGTGGGCCATCCCGCTTGCACGATAGGGAAAGCTGCTCACGCGGACGGAAGGGCACTTGCTGCGAGCCTTGTCTTCGCTGAGTCCGACGGCGGCGATCTGCGGGTGGGTGTATACGCACATGGGTACGACGGTCCGGTTGTCTTGGGCGTCGTGCCCGGTTGCGTTTTCGGCTGCGACGATTCCCATCCGACTCGCCAGGTGGGCGTATTGCTGCTTGGCGGCGACGTCGCCGACGGCGTAGATCCCCTCGACGTTCGTCTTGCAGCGTTCATCGACCCGGATGATTCCGTCGGCAAGCTCGACGCCGATTTGCTCCAGGGCGATGTCCTCGACGTTGGGGGCCCTCCCGACGGCGACCAGTGCCTGCTCGGCCCGGATCGTCTCGCCATTTGCCAACGTGCACGTAACGGAGGCGCCGTCGGCCTTGAGGTCCGTGATGGGCGAGCCGGTCAGTATCGTCGCGCCGCGCTGCTTGAGACTACGAGTCGCTGCGGTCGAGGCGTCCGCCTCCAATGGCGCAAGCAGACGCGCCAGCATCTCCACGACCGTCGTCTTTATGCCCAGCTCGGCGTAGATCGTCGCCATCTCGCATCCGATAACGCCCCCGCCGATGACGATGACGCTTTTGGGCAGCGAGCAGGCGGTGGTGGCTTCGTCTGTGGTGATGACGTTGGGGCTGTCCCACGGCCACCCATCCGGCCGGATCGGTCTGGAGCCGGTGGCGATTATGATCGCCCTCGCCTTGATCCGCACTTCGCCGCCGTCGGTGGTGACGGCGAGCGTATCTCTTGAGGTGAGGCGTCCGCGGCCGGAGATTAGGTCAATCTTCCGGGCCCGCATGAGCTGCTCGAGCCCTTTGCGCAGGGACGCCACGACGTTTTGCGTCCGCTGCATCAGGGCCGGGGCGTGGACGCTTACCCGACCGACGGATATCCCGAAGTTACCGGCCCTGGAGATATTCCAGTGAAGCTCGCCGGCGTGGAGCATCGCCTTGCTGGGTATGCACCCGACATTGAGGCACGTCCCGCCCAGATCCTTCGCCTCGATGCAGCAGACGCTCGCCCCGCGCTGGGCTGCACGAAAACCTGCGGTGTAACCGCCGGGCCCTCCGCCCAGGATCGCCACGTCGTAGCTTCTCGCCGCGCGAGAAAGTGAGCTATTCGCTTCTGTCACCTGCCTGTTCCTCTCGGGTTAGATACGCCAGGTCGAGCCGGCGGGCCGCACGTGTCTCATCGAGCCGCCCCACGACGGTGGTTTTCGGGCACGAGGTGACCTGTTGCGGATCGCTTTCGGTCAGCTCGGCGATCTGGATCATTGCGGCGATGAATTCGTCAAGCGTCTCTTTCGATTCGGTTTCCGTCGGCTCGATCATCAAGGCCTCCGGGACGGTCAGCGGGAAGTAGACCGTCGGCGGATGAAACCCGCGGTCGATAAGCGCCTTGGCGACGTCGACCGCCCGCACGCCGCACTTCGCCTGCCGCGCCGCGCTGAAGACGCACTCGTGCTTGCACACCTGCCCGTACGGTAAGTCGTAGTAGGCCCGCAGCTTCTCCTTGACGTAGTTCGCGTTCAGGACGGCGTTCTCGGCGACGCGCCACAACCCCTCAGCCCCGAGCATCAGAATGTAGGCGTACGCCCGCAAGATAACAGCGAAGTTCCCATAGAACGGCGCGATATACCCGACTGACTTGGGCCTGTCGTAATCCAGCTGCAGCGACCCGTCCGGCCGGGTGCATACGATTGAGATCGGGAGGTACTGTATAAGCTTCCGGCACACGCCGATCGGGCCGGCTCCGGGCCCGCCGCCTCCGTGGGGCGTTCCGAACGTCTTATGGAGATTGATGTGGGCGATGTCAAATCCCAGATCGCCCGGTCGGGCCCGCCCGAGAATGGCGTTCAGATTCGCCCCGTCGTAATACATCAGCCCGGCGACCTCGTGGACCATCTCGCAGATGCGTTTGATATTGGGGTTGAACAATCCCAGCGTATTGGGGCAGGTGAGCATCACGCCGGCGACGTCGTCGTCGATTGCGGCCTCGACGGCCGATACGTCCATAACGCCGGTCTCATCGGAGGGAATTGTCTTTACCGTAAACCCGGCGATGGCTGCGCTGGCGGGGTTTGTCCCGTGGGCTGAGTCGGGAATGAGGATGGTCTTCTTGTCGTTGGCGTTGTCGGCGTGGTAGGCGGCCATTATCATCGCGCCGGTAAGCTCCCCATGTGCCCCGGCAAGCGGCTGCATGGTGAAGGCGGCCATCCCGCAAATCTCTCGCAGCAGCAGGTCCATTTCGTGCAATACCTTTAGCGCGCCTTGGACCATCATCTCGGCGCCGTCCAATTGCGCCAGCAACGGATGCAACCCCGCGAAGCCCGGGTGACGGACAATGTGTTCGAGTACCTTGGGGTTGTACTTCATCGTGCACGAGCCGAGTGGGTAAAACCCGTTTTCGATCCCGAAGTTGCGACGCGAAAGCTGGGTGAAGTGCCTCACCACGTCCAGCTCCGAGACCTCCGGCAGATCCGGGGGTTCTGCGCGCAGCAGCGACGGTTCGATCGTCCCGGCCACGCCCACGTCGCTGGCGGGGCTTCGCACGCCCCGCCTCCCGGGCACCGATTTGTCGAATATCAGCTTCACAGCATCGCCTCCAACGAATCGGCGAGTAAGTCGATTTGCTCCCTGGTGCGTTTTTCTGTAAGAGCCACCAGCAAGCAGCGGTCCATCCGGCGGAAGTATCTGCCCAGAGGGATCCCCCCCGCGATGCCGCGCTGAAGCAAGGCGGCGACGAGCCCGTCGGCCGGTTTGGGAAGCTCGATGGTGAACTCGTTGAAGTGGCACCGGGCGGGAAACTTCGCACTTACGCCCTCTATTGCTGTCAGCCGTTTGTGGGCATAGTGTGCCTTGTCCAGGCACAGTTGCGCCAACTCGACCAGTCCGGTCTTACCCAGCAGGCACAGGTGGACCAGGGCTCGCAGGGCGCAGAGTCCCTCGTTGGTGCAGATATTGGAGGTGGCTTTCTCGCGTCTGATGTGCTGCTCGCGGGCCTGTAGGGTCAGGACGAATCCTTGTCGGTTTTGGTTGTCGACGGTTCGCCCGGCGATGCGCCCGGGCATCTTTCGGGCGAGCTTGGCCCGGGTGGCCATGAATCCCAGATAAGGCCCCCCGAAGCCCAGGTCCAACCCCAGCGATTGACCCTCGCCGGTGGCGATGTCGGCGCCCATCGCCCCTGGCGTCTTGAGCATCCCCAGCGAGACCGGATAGCAGGAGACCACCAGCAGCGCCCCATGTTTGTGCGCCAAGGCGGCGATGTCGGTGAAATCATCGATGCACCCGAAGAAGTTTGGGTTCTGGACTATAATGGCGGCCGTCGCGTCGTTCATCTGCTTTCCGATCGCGTCGCGATCCGCCAGCCCGTCGCGTGCGGACGTCTCGATAAGCTCAATGCCCAGGTTCCGCGTATACGAGCGGATCATCACGCGATAGATGGGGCTGACGGTCTCGTCAATCATCACGCGGCCCCGGCCCGTGCAGCGCATCGCCATCATAATCGCCTCGTACAAGGCCGTCCCGCCGTCGTAAAGCGAGGCGTTGGCGACCTGCATCTCGGTGAGCCTGCACATGGCGGACTGATATTCGTAGATCGCCTGCAGCGTTCCCTGCGAAAGTTCCGGCTGGTAGGGCGTGTAGGCGGTGTAGAATTCGCTTCGCGAGGCGATCGCATCGACGGCTGCGGGTATGAAGTGCTCGTAAAAACCCCCGCCGAGGAAGCTGACAATTTGCGGTGCGTTGCGATCCGCCAGAGACTCGATCCGGGTGCGGACTTGCTGTTCCGTAAGCCCGGGAGGGATGTTCAGCCCGTCGCGGCGCAGCTGGGGCGGGATGTCGGCGAACAGATCCTCCATCGTCAAGCCGATCTCGCTCAGCATCTGTTTGCGCTGCTCGTCGGTGTTTGCGATGAAAGGCACGTCTGGTATCCCTTTGCCCTTAGAGCACTTAACACCATTCTGTAGCGTTTGCTCTGTCTGCGGCGTCGGCTGGGTTCGTCAGGCTGCATCGACAACCCGACGGGGTTGTCTGCTTCGCCTTCCTTCCCAGCCTTGTCCTCGCCTACGAGCAAATCGCTACATTATGTCGTTAACTTGCTCCAGATAATCAACGCTCTACCGTAGCGTCCCAGGTGCGGCGGTGGCTTGGCGGCGACCGTTAGGTCTAGCGCTCTTCCTGTTCGGCGAACTTGCTGTACTCCGCCTTGTTCATCAGGCCCTGGACTTGGTCCGGGTCGCCGCAGTGGATTCTGACCATCCACCCGGCCCCCAGAGGATCCTTGCTTATCGTGTCCAGATCGGACGCCAGGTCGGTATGGGCCTCGGCGACCTCGCCGCTTACCGGCGAGGTCAGATCGACGGCTGCCTTGACCGACTCGATCACGCCGAACGGTTGATCCTTGATCAGCTCGGCGCCGATTTCGGGCAGTTCGATAAAGACGATGTCACCGAGCTGCTCGGCCGCGAATTCGGTGATCCCGACGGTGACAATGTTGGTCTTCTCGTCAAGAAGTGCCCACTCGTGCGACTTGGTGTATTTCAGTTCCATCGGGGACATAGTTGGACGTCTCCTGTTGACCTGGTTGGTTTGGGTCGCCGGGTATCATACCAGCTTATGCAGTTCTTGCACCGCCTCATCCATCTGCTCGCCCGTAAAACAGAACCCAAGCCGGCGGAACTGCTTTCGTAGGGCCGTTACCTTGTCTTTGACATTTCGGTTGTTGACGACCGCATCGTGCATCAGCTCGGCGAGGGCTTGGAAATCTTCCGGGCCCATCCCAAATCGCGTCATCTCCGAGACGCCCATCCGCAGCGCCCCGGACGCGGTGAACCCCTCCTCCAGCGGGGACGCCTGGTAGTTGACGATGATGTTGTTCTCCTCCAGCCGTCGGGCGATGACGGGCCCTTGGGCGTCCCCGACGTGGACGACCACCTGGTGCGTCTGTGTGTAACCTACCTGCGGGTCGCCCGCCACGTCCATCCCCAGATCGGCCAGCGCCTTGGCGAGCGCCTTGGCGTTGGTCAGCACCGCCTGCTGGTAGGTATCCTTGAAATGGTTCATCTCGTAGGCGGCCAGGAGCAACCCGACCATGGTCCCAAGGTGGTGGTTGGAGACGCTTCCCGGGAAGATCCGCCGGCGGATCGCCTCCCACAGCGCGTAGGGCTCTTCAGGTTCGTGGTAGTTGGCGGCTATTACGCCGCGCTGCGTCCCGAAGAACGTCTTATGTGTCGAGCCGGTAACCAGGTCCGCCCCTTCGCGGAACGGTTGCTGGAAGTGCGGCCCCAGAAGCCCCAGCACGTGGGCTGCGTCGTACATGATCACCCCTGCAAGACCGAGGTCATCGAGGATCGCTTTGATTTCGGCGATCGGCTCGGGATAGAGCACCATGGATTTACCGAAGATGATCAACTCCGGTCGATGTTGCTCGATAAGTTCGGCGCAGGCGGTTGTGTCTATCCGGTACGGATCATCGGTTGTCACCGGGAAGTTGACGACGGAGGGTTTTTCGGTTTGTGGGTCGCGGGCGACGAAATCCCGCAGCGCACCCATCGGCTGGGCGCTGAGGTGCCCGCCCTTGATGATGTTGTTGTTCATCACGCAGCGCATCCGCCTCTGTTCGGATCGCCGGTCTCCGCGATTGATGTAATCGACCATCGCGCTGAAGACGGCGGCGTTGGCCATCTGTCCGCTGATCGCGCGGGTCTCGACCTGCCCGCAACCGAGAAACTTCCGCATCTGCTCTTCAAGCATCTGCTCGACGCGGCAGATAAAGTCGGTTCCCTGGTAGTAGAAGACCTCAGCGTCGTCGAAGGCGTGCATCTGCTTGTGCTCGGCGTAGCGGAACACCGGGTCCATGATCGACAGCATCCTCACGGCCGACGAGACGGTCTGCTCGGAGGGGATCAGGTTTATGCACCGGGATTGGCGCCAGATTGTATTGGCGGCGGCGTCTTGCAGCAGATCGATCGCTCGCCTGCTCAGCGCCTTGGTGGCGGGCCGCGCGGGTTCGACTTCGACGGCGCCGCGAACGATCGGCCGGGCCAGCGGGGGCGCATCGGACCGCATGTGGTACGGTACGATGACGCCCTCGACCGCCTTACCGCGAATCTGGATATCAACGCGGTCTTCGTTCACTAAGTTGCTGTCGATAAGCGCCAGTGTGATCGCCCGCATCGCGCTGTCGTCGGTCAAGCGGCTGCGCAGACCTTCGCCTTCGGTCTTCCAGTAGGGCACCATCGTCCCGCTGGTGACGTAACCGACTCGCTTGCTGTCGACGAAAACCTTATCGCCTTGTCGGGCGATACCACGGCCCAGGACGGCGACGGTCCTGACCATCCGCGGTAAATCTTCGATCTGGCGGCAGTCGCGGCGGATGATCCTCTTGTACGCCTCGTGCTGCCTGTCCAGCGCTTCGCGGCCCACAAAATCGCCCTTGAGGGGCGAGAAGCTCACCGCGAACGGCGCCAGCGGGCAGGCGAAGATGGGAATCTCCTTGCCTTCCGGATCGGTACCCAGCTCGTGCCCGTAGAGCGGCAAGGCCGCCTCCAGGCGAAGCGTGTCCCTGGCGCCCAGGCCCACCGGCGTGGCGCAGGAGTCGATAAGTAAGTCCCAGATGCCCGGTGCGTCGTGACCCTTGATGAACATCTCGAAGCACAGCGGCTCGCCCGTATACCCCGTCCTGCCCACCCAGACCTCCACCCCGCCGATCTGGACGATGCTCAGCTTGTTTCGCATTGGGTCGGGAAGCGAGCCCGAATCGATCAGCCCTCCCAGGATATGCTTTGAAAGCGGACCTTGCAGGGCAAGCATCGCCCGGGTCGTGGTGATGTCTTCGACCTCCAGGTCGCCGAAGTCCCGCCCCAGCGTTTGGAAGTGGTCCCGATCCTTACCCAGGTTGGCTGCGTTGAGAACCAGCAGATACTCATCTTCCACGAAGCGGTACAGATACGCGTCGTCAATGGCCCCTCCGGCGGCGTTGGAGATCATCGTGTACTGGGCCTGGCCGACCTCCAGCGACGCGGCGTTGTTCGTCAAGGCGTGCTGCAGGAACCCAAGCGCGTCGCGCCCGCGGAAGATGAACCTGCCCATGTGCGATACGTCGAAAAGCCCCGCGTGCTTGCGTGTCGCCAGGTGCTCTTCGACAATCCCCCCGGTGTAATGCAGCGCCATCTGCCACCCGGCAAATTCGACAATCTTGGCCCCCGCCGCCACTTGGCGATCAAAAAAGACGGTCCTACTAAGTTGCTTGGTCATTGTCTGTCCTAATCTATCCGTACGAGCCTTCCGCTATTGTCGGTCCTCCCCGCTCAGAAGCACTACAGGCGAGCAAAACGGAGAGGGAGGGATTCGAACCCTCGGTGCCCTAAGGCACACCGGTTTTCGAGACCGGCCCGATCAGCCGCTCTGGCACCTCTCCATGGTAAGTTCTCGATCTTTACACGGGGCCCGATTGTACGGAGGTACGTACCGCCGAGCAAGACTGCTGCAAACGCAGCGAAGCCGGGCGGGTTACGCCTTGTGGGTAATTCTAAAACGATTTATACTAAAAGATGTGGACGGGGCGGCGCGGGGTGCAAAGCCCGCTGGCCCGCCCGTCCGGCTCGGCCGCTTGCAGCGGGCTCGGACAGAGTTGGCGATGGGCGGTAAAGGTGAGGCAAGGAAGCTATGGCGAAGACCAATATATTTGAAGCCACCGTGGAGCATTTCCTCAAGCCGATCCTCCCCTACATGCACGACCCTGCCGTCTCGGAGATCATGATCAACTCGCCCAGCGAGATCTTCGTGGAGCGTGAGGGCCAATTGATTAAGACCGACGCGAGCTTCGAGGATGACGAGGCCCTGATGTCGGCCGTCAACAACATCCTTCAGTACACGGGTAAGCGAATCAGCCCCGAGATGCCTCTGGTCGATTCCCGCCTCCCCGACGGGTCCAGGGTACACGTGATTCTACCCCCGCTTTGCAGGACCGGGATCTGCGTGACAATACGCAAGTTCGCCAAGGTCATGTTCGAGGCGGACCATCTGATCGAGCTTGGGACATGGACGGGCGAGGCAATGGAATACCTGCGCATCTGTGTCCTGGGCGAGAAAAACATCCTCGTCGGCGGGGGGACCAGCAGCGGGAAGACCTCTCTGCTGAACGTGTTGAGCAGCTTCCTGCCCGATAATCAGCGGATCGTGGTGATAGAAGACTCCGCCGAGCTGAAGCTCCAGCAGGATCACTTGATCTCGCTGGAGGCCCGCCATCCGGATCGCTGGGGCCGCGGCGAGGTTACCATTCGCGACCTGTTCCGCTCGGCGCTTCGCCTGCGGCCTGACCGGATCATCATCGGCGAGGTGCGCGGCGGCGAGGCACTGGACGTTATCCAGGCGATGACGTCCGGGCATGCCGGAAGCATGACCACGTTGCACGCCACGATGGCGATGGACGGGCTGAACCGACTGGAGACGCTGGCGATGATGAGCCAAATCGAACTTCCCCTCCACGCCTTGCGGGCGCAGATCGCCTCGGCGATCGACGTTATCGTTCTTATGACTCGCTTTCCCGACGGGCGCCGCGGGGTGACGCAGATCGCCGAAGTGCTCCCGCTCGGCGACGACGGGCGGTATCAGCTTCATGAGATGTTTACGTACAAGCTGCAATCCGGACCCCGCGCAAAGGCCGGTATCGGAAAGCTCACCTGGACCAAGACAAAGTCGATCTTCGCGGCGGAGCCGAAAGTGTGCCTGCTGAGAGAAACTATGGAATCAACAAAACCTCTGTTTGAGGCCGATGGGTAACTAAAGAATCAAATGGGCAGGACCCTTACAAGATGCGTAGGATTTTCCCGCGACCAGGCGGGCCAGACGGCCATTGAATGGACGCTGGTGCTGGCGGCTTTTGGGCTGCCGATGATTTACGTCTTTGCGATGCTGCTGGCGATCCTGGCGGCGCACTACCGGATGGTGGTGTTTCTCGAATCGCTGCCGTTTCCGTGATGCGCGCGGGTGAACATAAGAAAACTCGAACGATACCTTAACAGGCGAATAAGGTGAGATGGATATGTTGAAAGAAAAGATGAGCTGGATACCCCGCAAGCTTGTGAGGCTGCATCGCGACGAGTCGGGCGCGGAGATGTTGGAGTACATCCTGATCGTCGCAGTGGTCGCGCTGCCGATGGTGGGAATCCTCCTGTGGTTCAGGGACGAGATCACCGATTGGGTCAAGGATATTTGGGTGGAAGTCAGGGACAACACTGACGTCGACCCCGTCCTGTGATAGCCACCCAGGACCCTAGCACGCTGAACCCGAACTTGAAGGATCCGCCAAGGTAGTGACTACACCGCCGCTAACTGTTGCGTGGGCCTATGTTGTGCTGGCCGTGGTGCTTGTTATCTCGGCCGTGACCGACATCCGTAGCGGCCGGGTTTACAACTTCATAACCTACCCCGCGATCCTGATCGGTCTTGTGGGGCACACCATAGCGGGGTGGATTTGGGGCACGGAGGCGGCGATCGGCCCGGTCGGGTCACTAGGCGGGCTGGCGGTTGGGTTTATCCCGCTGCTTCTTGCCTGGTCGGCTGGATGGATCGGTGGCGGCGACGCCAAGCTGATGGGAGCGATCGGAGCACTGGGCGGTTGGAGATTTGCCCTGGCGGCGATGTTTTACGGTTTTGCGGTGGCGGGCTTGATGGCGATTGTGGTGATGATAAGGCGAAAGGTTGTCAGGCGAACCGTGGGGCGGCTCTGGCGATATTTGTATCTGTCCCTTACGCCGGGGCGGACCGGGAAGGTCGAGACCGCCGACAGCCCCACTGTTCCGTTCGGCCTGGCGTTGTGTGTCGGTTCGGGCGCGGCGCTTATTGAAGCGGTCGTTCGCGGAGCTGGCGCGCCGAAACTTCTGTTGGGGATATGAGCTTATGCGTTCCGTTGGGACAGGACGGTCCGACAAGAGTCGCGCCTTTTATGGCGTGGCGGTTGCGACGGGCGCCGCAGTTGTAGCGGCGGGTCTCATCGCGGCCCTTGGCGGCTCAGCAGCTGCGTGGGGCGGCTCCGAACGGTCCTATCTGACCGAGGCGCTTCTCAGCGCACTATCGATCAAGTGTTTCGCCTTGGCGATTGGCTGCGCGTTGGGCCTGGGCGTCATCGGGGCGATGCTATGGCGCCCCGTCGCAGCTTTGCGCCGCAGGCGTGGGTCTCAAGAAGGCGTCGCCATGCTCGAGTTTGCATTGGTCCTGCCTATCGCGCTGATGTTGGTGTTGGTGATGGCTCAGTCGTCGCTGCTTCTGGGCGCTAACGTCTGCGTGCACTATGCGGCGTATTGTGCAGCCAGGACCGCCATTGTGACCGTCCCCGCCGGGGAGCCGCCCAACGAGACATCCGGCGAGGGTGGGCCGAAATGGGAGCGCATCCGCCAATCTGCCGTCTGGGCCCTGATGCCCATCGCCTGCGGGAGCAGTTATTACCCGTCGTCCGTCGACGCTGGGATACTGACCGACGGGCTTGATGAGTTCTTCGCAGCCTACGGGCGAACTACCCCCACATGGGCGACAAATACACGGGTGCTATCGACAAAGCTCAGCTACGCCTCCGATTCGCAGTACACGACGGTTACGCTTGAGCCACCGACTAACGGGGCTGTTTACGATCAGCACGAAAGCCTCACGGTCGGTGTGCGGCATACGTATTACATGCCCGTGCCGTTCGCCAGCTCGCTTTTCGCCAAGCTCCTGGACAAGGCGAACGGCGTGGCGTACGCCGGTTCTTTGGACGGGGAATACGGGCTTGATATCTACGCGACCTGTACGCTGACAAACCAGGGCGTCCGTGAGTATATTGAACAGATTAGCTTTTAATGATCTTGAAGCTTCCGGGTCGTCATAACCGGCGGCGCTGAAGCGGACAGGACGGGTTATAGATGGTTAAAGATGATCAACCCGGCCCCGACGGCGTGGGATTACCCGTCGGTAGTAAGATCGGTAAGTACGAGGTTCGCCAGCGGATCGCAATAGGCGGGCAGGCGATCGTCTATAAGGCCTACGATTCGCTGCTGGACCGCTACGTCGCCGTCAAGCAGATTTCCTCCGCACTGGTCGAATCGCCCAAGTTCGTCGAGCGTTTCCGCAAGGAGGCCCAGATCCTGGCAAGACTCGGCGAGCAGGAGCCTGCGATCGTCACTATCCATGAGCTCCTGGAAGACGAGCGAGGTCTTTTCATCGTCACCGAGTTTATCGAAGGCCGCACCATCGAGGCGATACTTGACGAATCGGGCGCCGCGGCGGACCCGAAGATGGTGCTGCAGATCTTGTGGCGCCTGGCGGCGGCGCTTAACGCCGTGCACAAGGCCGGGATCATCCACCGCGACATCAAGCCCAGCAACATTATCATCACCGAGGCGCTGCGTCCGAAGATCACCGATTTCGGCGTCGCCGGAACCGCATCCGGCCAGACGTCTATGCTGCTGGGCACGACCAAGTACATGGCTCCCGAGATATTCGCAGGGGCGCAACTTGACGGCCGCGCGGATATCTACTCGCTGGGCATGATCGCATATGAGATGCTCACCGGGAGGAACAAGTTCAACCAGATCTTCGCCGATGTGGTCCGCGATAAGCACACCGAACCGATGCGATGGATGAAATGGCACAGCGAACCGGAGGCGGTCGCCCCGCCTCTTGGCGAAGTTGTCCCGGACGTGCCCTGGGGCGTCGCCGACGTCGTCGCGCGGATGCTCCAGAAGGACCCGAACGATCGGTTCGAGGACACCGAAGCGCTTGGTCGGGCGATTAAGGCGGCGTCTTCGGCGCAATTGGCGGGCCCGGCCCCGCAGATCCTCGCCCCGTCCTCGGCGGGCACTATCGAACCAGGCGCCATACCTGCCCAGCAAGCCCCCAGCGTCGATACGACCCCGACGGCACCGATCCCAAGAACACCGGTCTCACTGCAGACCAAGCTGCTGATCGCCGGTATCCTTGCCTCCGTGGTCATAGCTGCGGCCGCGACGATGGCGTACGTGTACTATCGCTCCAAGGACCGCCTGGTTCAACAGGCCCAGACCGTCTACGAACTGGCAGAGCGGCACTACCAGGAGGGTAGCTACGCTAAGGCGATGGAGGAATTTGTCAAACTTAACAATCCGACCCTCCGCAAGACCCAGCTGGCGGCCCAGGCCTCCGTGCGGGAGGCCCTGTGCAGGGCGCATCTCGCCGTCCAGCAGGCATCTGAATCACCCGAGAAGGACGTCGCCGACCTGTTTTGGCGAGAGGCCTCCAAGGCGCAGGAGGAGGCAAAGAGGGCGAACCAAAGGATCCAGTCGCGCGCCACCGTCCCATCCCTGATCACCTGGACCCGCGGTGTGGCAACTGAGATCGAGGAATTCAACGAGTATCGTCTTGATGCCTGGACCTTTAGCGTCGGGATGGTCAAGGCGAGGGGCTTTTTCGGCGAGGGGCAGTTCGGCAAAGCCCTCGGGGAGTTGGAGGCGATCGGAATCTCCGGCGCGCAACTGACCGTCCAACAGCAGGAGGAGCTAAGCAAACTGACAACCCATATCCGCGTGGCGAAATTCAAGACCCTATTCGAGAACCACCTTCGCCGGGGTGATTCGCATGTTGAGGCGGTGGAACTGGACAAGGCCCAGGAGGCCTACCGAAGCGCAGGGGACATGCTGGAAACCCAGGACGCCGAGACGCTGCTGTCACAACAGCAGCGGGCCGCTTACGGTGAGGATTTCGCAGCCAAGCTCGTCTACCTGGAGAATATGCGCCGGTACCACGATGCCCTGGCGCAAGCCGACGCCGCCCGCTCCGACGGCGATCAGGCCGCAGAGCTGTCCTGGGTCCAAAAGGCGCACGAGGCCAATCCCACTGAGCCCGTCAAACAGCGGCTGGACGCGCTTCGCTTCCAGATCACCCTCCAGCGGGCCCGGGAGCTGAAGGTAAAGTGGGATGAACAACATGAACCCGAGTTGTTCGTCCAGGCCCGCGAGGCGTACACCGAAGCGCTGGCGATCAAGGAAGACCCGTCCGTGCGGGCTGAGCTGGATGCCCTGATCAAGGCCGGCCATCGGGCAGCCCTGATTCAAGCTGCAGATGTAGCCACCGAAGAAGCCAAGTTCGAAAACGCACTGGACCTGTATGCTCAGGCCCGCCAACTGGGCGAGGATGAGCAGTTGCGGGACAGAATTCGCACCTGCCTCTACCAACAGCAGCTTTTCGTGGCGGACGCCCTGCGCGATCAGAAGAGATACGACCAGGCCGAGCAGGCCTATCGCGAGGCCCTGCAAAAAAACCCCGACGCCGCCGCCCAGATCGACGCCCGCATCGAGACGGTCGGGTTGTTGCGGAAATACGACGACCTTGTGGCGGATGCAGGTCGCTACCTGGCGGCCCACGGTTTCACCAGGGCCCTGGCCCTGTACCGCGATGCCGGTAGGCTCATTGACAACGCCGGCGAACAGGGGCGGATAGACCCGCAACTGCACGAGAGACTCATCGGACAGATCGCCGAACTGAAGAACCAAGCCAAATACGAAAAGTTCATCTACGACGGCAAGGAGGCGATGAACCGTCGCAACTACAGCGGGGCAAGGGCCAATTTCAACCAGGCCAAGGAACTGAAGGACACCGAAGAGGTTCGCAAGCTCCTTGCGGAGCTGGAGCGATTGGGGTCAGAATCGCCTTAGAGCCCCTAACACCAATGAGGGGCGAGCAAGAGGGATTGTGAAACGTACTGCCTGCAAAAACGTTGTTCGCCAATTCACTCCGGCCCCGGCGCGGCACCTACGTGGCCGTAGCGGGCAAGTGATGGTGGTAATGCTGCTGGCGATGACACTGCTGGTAGGCCTGGTGTTCTTCGTCTACAACCTGGGCGATCAGGTCAACCGCCGCTTGGCGACGCAGAACACCGCCGATGCCGTGGCGGTAAGCGGGGCCGGGTGGATGGCCCGCAGCATGAACGTCATCGCGATGAATAACGTCGCTACGGCGCGGCTGTTGGGAATCGCCCCGGTCCTGGATTCGCTTCCACTGGCGGTGGAACTGACGCTTGCGGAACTGCCGCAACTGGAAGCGTCGCTGGAGCGGTTGGCCGCGAAGATCCAAACCGGTGCCCCGGGCCAGTTATCCCAGAAGGAAAGGGCCATTCTCGTCAGTGCCATCGCTTGTCTCATTCGGCCGTATGGGACACCCCTCGGGACGGCGACAAAAAAGAGCGATATCCTCGAAGCAATTGATGAGGCGCTGGGGGCGCCGGGGTTTTCCATGGAGGACATCACCCACTGGCGCATCGGCGGGCGACCCGGGCCGCCGCCGCACGGGAAGATCTGGGAAGGCGTCTTGGCGCTTGGTGAGTTTTCCAGAGCCACCGGGATCTGTGCCGGGGTCCTTGCCCAGCATAATGCCGTTCGCTTCGGCCGGGAAAACGGCGCCGAAGACGCCTGCATCCTACCGTATGAGCCGCTGATACCAGCGGTCCAAGGTGAATTTGAAGATTTCAAGCCCGTCCTTCTGGGCCGAATTGCCGTCAGCGAAGAGGACGGGCCATCTTATATAAAGAAGTTGGCAGACTGGCAGCTCTACAGCAGGTGGGTTGGCGGGGCGATACCCGACTGGTCCGATCCGCATCGGGTCGGGCCGTGGGGTAAGCTGTTCCGCTGGTGGCGTAGGCTTCAGGAGTGGATTCCCACGGGGTTGGTCGGCTCGGGTAACGTCCCGATGGGCGGGCGGGTAAGTGGCGACAATGCTATGAGCGCCGGGTACTGGAAGGACGTGGTTCCACCCGTGCATCACACTTACGGCCCGTATAGCTGGGCGCTGCGATTGATGGGCGGCTACAAGGAATTGCGCGGGACGCACTTCTACCGGTACCTGGATCAGCTGGCCGACATAAAGATGGATTACATGTTCAATCCGCCCGATGATCTCAAGACCGTCTTGTACCCGGAGTGGATCACCGATTACAACACCGCCCTCGGGATCGCCGGTGCAGACCCAGCCCGCATCAGCCGGACCAGGTACTACCGCGTCAGGATCATCTCTTCCGTAGCGAGGGGCTCTCCGGATTGGCTGGGCCAGAAAACCTACACCGATCCGCAGACCGGTCGGCAAGTAACGGTCAACACATTCCGCACCAACCTGGCGGATCCGGAGGTATTCGTGCCGACGGACTGGTACGATCCGAATACATTCGCCGCCAGAAAGCTTACGGGCCTGGCGATATGGGAAGATGAGTGGGTCGGGAAGCACACGGGTGCGTTTCCGGATATCGGGCTGGAGCCAAAGGTCGATCAGGACGGTAAGTTTGTCGAGCAGGACTTCTACGGTTTGGATTGGTGGATCTTCGGTGGGATCGACGTGGGCGAGGACGTGGAGGTCTCCAATCCGTGCAATTGGTCCCGCGGCGGGCCTCCGCCCGGACCCATCAAGCTGAATACGGATGAGGGCGACTACGACCCCGTGGACTCACCGGACGAGGGGTACCGACGGCGCCTATTCACATATCTGGGCCTGGCGGGCCGGTCGACGACCGCGGGAGTCTGGCCGAGCCGCTTCAACTCAGACTATCCCGACGAGCGGATGGTTACGATGGCACAGGCGAGGGTCTTCAACAACACCAGCTGGGACTTATGGACTCAGGACTGGCAAGTCCAGCTGGTACCCGTCACGCAATTGGATTTGTGGAAAGACGTCCTGGAGCAGGCCGTCTATCAGAACCGTCTGGTCGATGAGAGATCTGTGGACCTGCAAGCGCTTTATGATTTCGTCCGAGCCCTCAGCCCGGATCTTACCGACAGATACATGAATCACTGACGCAACTGAACCAGAGGTAGGTTGTCGATGATAAAGGCCGGTACATCTGAGGCCGACAGATCTCGCGCCCGACGCGGCAGGGGTGCGGCGATGGTTGAGTTCGTATTAGCTATCCCGTTTCTCGCCACGCTGATCGGGCTTACCTTTTTCCTGGGTTGGGCGGTTCGGCATCAACAGGACGTGATGATCTCGGCGCGGTATGCGGCCTGGCAAGGAGTTCTGAGGGGAACGACGCCTCTGCACAGCGACCTGAACGAGATGTTCTTTGCGAACAAGGCCGCGAGGGCGACCGTCGGGGCCGGCGGCGGGCCGGACTCTACGCGCCGGGAACTGGTGGACGAGGTAGGGGCGACAAGCGCCTGGGCCTACGCCCTGGCCGATGAGGCCATATTCGGCGCCAAGCCGTTTCCGGCCGGAGGATCGGCGCTTGTCGAGGCGAGCTTTCCCACCAACGTGGCGCTGTGGCGGTATTTTGAGGGCAGTATCGGTAAGACTCATGCGCGCGACGGGCGCTGTTGGCGAAGGGGCCAGGCCGGTGTCGCACAAACGCTGCGCCTTCGGTTTCTGATCGAACTGGATCAGCGACTACTTGGCGCCAGCCCGGAGGGATCAAAGCTCGCCGAGCGGATCCGCGAGCTCTATCTGAACGAATGGTGATGGGGGCTTGATAATGACGAACCGACCCCAAATGCAAGCACATTCAATCGGCCGAGGGTGGGCGGTGGGGTTTGCGATATGTATCGCGGCGGCGGCCGGGGGGCTTGGCGCCTACCATGCGCTGCGATCGTCTGGGACGGGTCTTTTGGTGTCGCCGGTGGGGCGGACGGGAGGTCTGGGCGGACTTGATGGAGAGGCGCGGGGCGTGTTGGATTCCCGCGCCTCGGTCACGCCAGCCGCCCTCGCCGCCGATCCGCTGGGTGCGGCGGGGCTTGAGGCGATCGGGCGCGACCCGGCCGATATCGGCCCACCGCCCGGCGCGGTCCGAAGGTTGGCGCTTAAGCGGCACCTAGCCGGACAGGTCCGCTTTGAGGCCAGCTACGTCTGGTCCGGTGAACTTACCGCAGCGGCCCAACACTATTTACGCGTTCTTAAGTCAAGACAATATGAATTACTGAACGATAAGTCTGTACAGGACACCCAGCGAATCATCATCTGGGCGGACCGGGAAGATCGCGTGGTGGTATCCTTGCGAAAACAAACCCGCCAGGCGAAAATGGATAGTGTGGTGAACATCGTGCTGACCGTGTTGAGCCCTCAGCGGTAGCTTATAGCTTGTGAAAGGAAATCGCTCATGGCCCAGGAAGCTGAACCCATACAGAACAAGAAGCTGATTGTCATAGCGATCCTGTTGGGGGCGGTGGTGGTGGTGGTCTACAACGTCCACATCAGCGGGATACGCAAGGCGACAGAGGGGGGGAAGGTCAGGCTGCTTGAGGTCAATCGCGACATGGGACCCGGCGAGAGGATAACCGCCAAGGACCTGGACGTTCGTGAGCTTCACGAGCGTATTGTCGAGAACCTTACTTCCCCGGTCAGCGAGGATGAGCAGGACTACATTGTCCGCAACGCCGTATTGAATCAGCGGGTGGGGAAGGGGCAATTGCTCTTGTGGGTGCACATTACCGGAGACAAGGAGACGAATCCTTCATCCAAGATCACTGAGGGGATGGTTGCCGTCGCCCTGGAGCTCGATCAGCGGAAATCGTTGGGCAATATCCTTCGCGTGGGCGACCGGGTCAATGTCGTGGGCTACTTACCTACCGGCGGCGCCGGTTATGAAGCTTCTCGGATCATCCAGGCGGTGAAGGTTCATACCATTGGCGGCCTCGGGCGGGCTGAAGCGGTCGGGAGGGGACGAAGAAGCAGGAGGACCGAAGGGATGCGCTCGTTTCGGTCGGTTACCGTTGAGGTACCCGTCGACGAATCGCTCAAACTTTACAATGTGCTCTCACACGTCAGGGGCGGGGTGGTTTGGCTGGAGCTGCGATCTGCCAATGAACCGTCGCCCTCCAATGCTGAGAAGATCAACCCGAAGCTCGGGAAGCTTGCACAAACCGCCGCACAAGGCCCGTCGTAACTGGCGGTGAGAGGCGGAAAAACTGCTCATGGAAATCTGGATATACAACCAATACACCAACGAGCGCCAGATCGTCAAGGTCGCCGACGAGGCCGTCACGATCGGGCGCGACGAGGCCAACGATGTGATCCTGCACAGTCCGTTCGTCTCGCGCAGGCACGCGCGGATCTTCAAGCAGGACGCCGGGTACTTCATCGAATCGCTGGGCCTTAACGGCGTGACCGTCGCCAACAAGCTCCTTGCCCACAAGGCTCGGATCAAGCTCGGTTACGGCGACGAGATCCGCGTCGGCGAGTTCAGCGTCTACATGATGGCCCCGACCGCCAGGCGGATTACGCCCACCGAGCGCGTGGTCTCGCCCCGCAAAAGGGTCGTCGAACTCGAACAGAAAATGCACGCCGAGGTGCTGGAGCGGATGAACCTGCGCGTGACCGGACAGGCTGGTTCCGCCGATCACCAGCACGCCGCGCTTCTGAAGCGATCGCTGGCGAAGATCATCAAATCGCACCGGGACGAGGTCGACGATGAGATGACCGAGCACCTGGTGAGCCAGTACCTGTGGCGCCGCCTTGTTATGGAGCTGTCGCGGCGGGCGACGGGTAAGTTGATGTACACCTACGGCTTCGAGGATTCCGACCTGCTGGAGTCCAAACAGGAACAAGAGATCGCGGCCATGGTCGCCGACGCCATCAGCTTCTTCCCGCTGCGGATCGGTGCTCATACGTTCCAGGAGGATATGGGCATAGTCGAGGCCGGCTGGCCCGATCAGATGAAGAAACTCAGCGAGAAGATCTCGCCTGAACTTGGCGATTACATAATCACGCGGATGCTCTCCAAGGAGATCGAGGACGTCGTGCTGGGATACGGGCCGCTGCAGGACCTGCTGGAGATGCCCAACGTCAACGAGATCATGGTGGTCGGTAAAGACCGCGTCTACATCGAAAAGGACGGCGTAGTCCAAGACACCGGCCGCAGCTTCTTCTCCGATGAGATCGTCCAGAGCATCATCGAACGGATCATCGCACCGGTCGGCAGACGGATAGACCGCTCCAGTCCGCTGGTCGACGCTCGCTTACCCGATGGGTCGCGCGTCAACGCAATCATAAGCCCGCTGTCTCTTTCAGGTCCTACGCTGACGATCCGCAAATTCGCGAGAATCCCGTTCACCATCGACGATCTGGTCGAGCGAGACACGCTGAACGAACCCAGCGCAAACTTCCTCCGCGCCTGCGTGCTGGGGCGAAAGAACCTGATGATCTGCGGCGGGACCGCCAGCGGCAAGACGACCATGTTGAATGTCCTGAGTAATTTCATCCCGGCGACTGAGCGCATCGTCACCATCGAGGATTCCGCCGAGCTGCAGCTTCCCCAGAAGCACCTGGTCCGCCTGGAGACCCGTCCGGCGAACGTCGAGGGCCGCGGGGCCTATACCATCCGCGAGCTTCTCCGCAACGCCCTGCGGATGCGCCCGGACCGAATCATCGTCGGTGAGTGCCGCGGCCCCGAAGCGCTCGATATGCTTCAGGCGATGAACACCGGGCACGACGGATCACTCAGCACCATCCACGCCAACACCCCCGAGGACATGCTGCTGCGGTTGGAGACGATGGTGATGATGGCTGTGGAGATGCCGATTCGCGCGATTCGCGAGCAGATTGTCGCCGCCCTTGATGTGATAGTGCAGATCGCCAGGCTCACCGACGGGCGGCGGCGGGTCACGCACATCAGCGAGATCGTCGGGATCGACCCGGATACGGGGCGGATCGTCATCGAGGACGTATTCGTGCTGCGGCCCAAGGCTGGTCAGAGCCTCGCAGACGCCCAGTTGCGACATACAGGATACATCCCCCAGTTCACCGAGCAACTCATCGACAAAGAGTACATGAGCATCGAGGTCTTTACGTGATTTGTATTGCAGGACAGACCGCGCTTAACTTACCCCAACTGCTGATCAGCGTCGTTGTGTTCACCGCTGCGGCCGGGGCGGTAGGGGTTGGATATAGACCCGCAGCTGCCCTTATTCGGCGGCAGGAGGGGCGGTTCGACGCGGTTCTGCGGGGCAAGTTGCTTTTGAATGTCACGGCCAGGTCGGCGACGTGGGCTTCAGCGGCCGGCGTGATGCTGTTGGCGATTTTGGGTTATGTGGCCACCGGCAGCGGGCTTGGCGCAGTCTTGGGCGCCGCTTGCGGCGTGTTTTTGCCCGTGGTGGCCTTGAGGACACTTCAGAGGCGGCGGGTCGCAAAGCTGGAGGAGCAACTTGTCGGCGGGGTTCAAATCCTCGCCTCCGGGGTTCGGGCGGGGCTGAACCTTGTCCAGGCGATGGAGCTTGTCGCCCGCGACGGGCCCGTCCCGCTTCGCCAGGAGTTCATCCACCTGCTGGGCGAATACGAATACGGCGTGCCGTTGGAAGATGCGATGGACAACGCCGCCGATCGGATCGGCTCGGGCGACTTTAGGCTGCTGTTTTCGGCCCTTCAGACGCACCGCCAGCGCGGGGGGAATCTGGGCGAGACACTCGATCGCATTGCCTCCAGCATCCGCGAGCTCCAGCGGCTGGACAACCGCGTCCGAAGCCTGACCGCTCAGGGCCGGGCCACCGCAAGATGGCTCGGGGCCATGCCCTTGGTCGTGCTGGCGATCCTCTATATGCTCGTGCCCGAGGGTGTCAAGCTGCTGTTCACCGACGATCTGGGCAAGCTCATCTTGCTTACGATCGTGGCCCTGAACGTCGTTGGCTTTCTTTGGATTCGCAGAATCGTAGCGGTGGATATCTAGGATGAATTTCGCAGCGCACATTTCGGGCGTGATCGCCCAAGCCGGCGGCGGGTGGGACCCGCTGTGGGATGGGGCGATATCGGTCGGGATATTCCTGGTGGTTCTGCTGGGAGTGCTCGCCGTGTTCGCAAACCCCGGGCGGATTCAGGTCTCCCCGCAGCGCGAGGCGGCCTTGGCTACGGGTCACACTGACCGGCGGACGGTGTTCGAGTCGGCGATTTTGCGGCCGATTGTGTGGCTCCTGCTGACGGTCAGTCATCGCTTGGCGATTCCGCGGACAAAGCGATGGCTTCGCCGCCAGCTGATCGCGGCCGGGAGCCCGAACTTCTACACGGCGGAGGAATACCTGGCCCTGGCCCTGCTTACGGGTCTTTCGCTGGGTGCTGCGCTGCAGCTTATGCACCTGCTGATCTATGGGACATACGGTGTGGCGATTCCGCTGGCGGGTTTCGTCGGCGGGTTCGCCCTTGCGCTGCATCAGATTTATGACCGGGCCGCAAAAAGAGTTCGCCTGATCTCCAAGCGCCTCCCTTACGCCTTGGACTTAATCGCCCTTGCCATGGGGGCCGGCGCGACCTTTACCGAGGCGGTCCGGACGGTCATACGCCACAGCATCGACGATCCGTTCAACGTGGAGTTGCGGGCCATGCTGACCGAGATGGACCTGGGCACGACGCGCCGCAAGGCCCTGCAGAATCTTGCCGCCCGCGTCCCCCTCGATACCCTCCAGAGCATCGTCGCCAGCGTCATCCAGGCTGAGGAGCTCGGGACGGCGTTAGGGACGGTGCTGCATGACCAGGCGACGCTGCTGAGGCTCCAGCGGAGCGTCCGGGCCGAAAACGCCGCCGCCATTGCCAGCGTCCGCATCCTGATTCCGTGTTTGCTGTTGGTCTTCGCCGTGATACTAGCTGTTTTCGGCGCCCCGATAGTCCGGGCCGTTCGTGGGGGACTGTTTTAATGTCCGATGTTCGTGCGGAGCTGGTTTTTGTCGCCGGACCACAGGAAGGGACCTCCATGGTCATAACCGCCAACGTCGCCGTGGCGGGCCGATCTCCTACCGCCGAGCTGCATCTGGCCGGATCTTACGCCTCGCGCCGGCACATGCGGTTTGAGCTGACGGGCGATGGGGTGGTTGTGGAGAACCTCTCAGCCAATGGCACGATCATAAACGGCAAGAAGTATAAGTCAGGCAAAAGAGTTCTGCTGGAGACGGGCGACGTCCTGGGCGTCGGGATACAGACGGAGATGCTCTTTGTCGCCGCCGGGGACGATCCAGTCGAGGCCCTGGCCGCCTATCAGTCCAAGCGCGAAGCTGAGCTCTCTGCCCGGGTCGTCGAACAGACCCAAACTGAGCCTCCCACCGTCGAGTCCGATCAGACCACAGAAGCACCCGCCGGGGCCGAACCGACCAAGCCGCTCCCGCTTCCCGAGACGCCCTCGCCTGTTGCCAAGCAGCTCTCTGCCGAGCAGCGGACGCAGCGGGCCAAGCTAGCCAGATATGCAGTTTTCGGCGCCGTATACGTCGTTGTTCTTGTTGCTGTCGTCTTCATGCTCAGCAGGCTAAAAGACACAGGCGACGGCGCCGCTGAAGTGCCCAGGCTCTCCGATAAGCAGATCGCCCGGGCCCTTCGTGCCCCACTGGCGAAGCAGCGAAATCCCACCAAAGCGGCCGAGGCGCTGAACAAGGCTCTCGAACTTTATTCCAGCAGGCACTACGGATCGGGAGCTCTGTACGGGTGCGTCAAGAACTTCAAGCTTCACCTGGCATACAGGAAGAGGCCGGACTTCGACAACGTCCGGCACGAACGGATGTTTCAGCGGGCCCGCGATCAGCTCATTGAGCTTGTCGGCGAGAAGTACCGCAGCGCTTACGGATACGAGCGCGCTGGGAACTACGCCAGGGCGCAAAAGATCTATAACGAATTGCTCAAGATCGTCCCCGAACGCGAACCCGACGATCCGGTCCTCCGACAGCTCGTGAAAAATATATTCGACCACCTCTCCAGCATCAGCCGCCGGGTGAATCCCAGTTGACACCCCTCGATGCGGGCGTCGGACGCCTCTATCCGCCCAGTAGGAATTCGTGATCGGCCTGTGTGAATACCACTGTCTCTGTGGGTATGCGATCGATCTCGAAGCGATCCGCCAACTGGTCCATGGTCGCCTCGCATCGCCCCTCCAGCAGGCCCGACCAGTATCCAAGCAGCCCAAGCAGGCGCTGCTGCCGGACGCCGCGGTCGCGGTAGAACCCTACCCGCGTGTCCCCGTGCCGCTTCGCCAGGCGCCGCCCGTCTTCTCCCACCACCAGCGGGACGTGCCAGTAGCACACCTGACTGCCCAGGCCGAGCAGCCGGCGCAGATGAATCTGCCGGGCGGCCGAGTCCAGCAAATCGTCGCCGCGGACGATCTCGTTGATACCCGAGGCGGCGTCGTCGACGGTGACGGCCAGTTGATATGAGGCCACCCCGTCGTTCTTGAAGATGACGAAGTCGCCGCAGACATCGGCGAGGTTGAAGCGCGCCGTTGTGGCGAATTCGTCGCGAACCTCAATAGGCGCGGCGTCGGTCTTGACGCGCCACGCAGCGGCCCGGCCCGTAGCTCGGGTTGCATCGTCGGCGGAAGCGAACCGGCCGCGGCACGTCCCCGGATATGGTGTTATCCCGTCGTCGCGGTGAGGGGCGGCGGCTGCTGTGGCGATGTCCTTACGGGTGCACGTGCAAGGATACGCCGCCCCGGCGCGTATGAGCTTACCCAGGGCCTCTTCGTAGGCGGCGGTACGTTCGGATTGGAAGACGACCGTCTCTTCCCATGTCAATCCTAACCAGCCTAGCTGATCCAGCATCTGCTCGGTTGCGGCCGCCTTCACACGCGGGCCGTCGAGGTCCTCCACGCGCATCAGCACCCGCCAAGACCGCCTGCGTGCAAGAAGGTAGTTAATCAGGAACGTTCTGGCGTTCCCCAGATGCAGCGCCCCGGTCGGCGAGGGGGCCAGGCGTGTTATGCGGTCGCTCATGTCTTCTTGATCGTCTCTCCAACGGGGTGAACTTTGTGATGATAGCGGCCGCAGCGCGCGCACACCAGTGCCGCGACTTGACAGGGCGCCTTCGCTTGCATAGCCTTCACCCCCGCGTTCAGGTCCGCCTTGGCGGCGGACTTGCCGCCAGAATCAAAGACCAACTATTATGAGCCGGAGCATTTCGCCTTTTGATTCGCCCGCCGGGTGTCGCCCGCCCGGACGCGCGAGAACCGCCATCGACATCGCCCTCGTGCTCCTGCTGGTCGGGATCGTAATCGCCATAAGCGCAGACGCCCCCACCCACATCTACGCCTATGCCCAGCCATGGAATATCGGGGCCGCCTTGGGAATGCTTCAAAGCGGCCAGTGGTTGCTGCCGCGCAACCAGATGGGCGTGGTTCCGCGCAAGGGTCAGCTTTACACGTGGCTTCTGGCTGGGTCTATCAAGCTGACCAGCTCTTACAACCAGTTCGTCTTTCGCCTCCCATCCGTGGCGGCGTCGTTAGTGATGGGCGTGTTGGTGTATTTCCTGGTGGCCAGCTGGGTAGGGCGCGGGGCGGCGCTGCTGGGGGCCTGTCTGTGGGTGACGATAAACCACATGCACAAGCTGATGTACCTGGCGACCACAGACATGCTGCTGACGCTGTGGATTACCGTCGGTGTCCTCTGCGCCGACAAACTGCTGTTCCATCCGGTCGCCTCGTCCAAGCGGGCGCGGTGGGTTGTCTTGTTTTGGGCTGCGATGATCTTGGCGGCCCTGACCAAGGGCTGGGGCATTGTGAATCTCTCGGTTCTGGGCGGGCTGATCGCGCTGGCGACGGCTGTGCGCCCGGGCTTTGCGGTGCTGCGCCGCGCAGGGACCACGGCGGCGAAGTTGGGCCTCTTGGCTCGGATTATCGGGCGGCGCTGGTGGCGTGCGATTCGGGTTGTGCGGGTCGGTTGGGGGTTGATAGCATTTGTGGTCGTCGTAGGGTCGGTCCTGACTGCGATGATCTTACAAGGCGGCCAGGAGTTTCGCCAAACGTTGTACTTCGAGTTGTGGCAGCGCATCAGCGGGACGGGCCCGAGCCCGCCCGCACCGGCCCGCGCGCCGGTGATAGGGCATCTTCTGTATTACACGCTGCCCGCGAGCCTTTTCGCGCTGTGCGCGCTGGGGCTTGTCGGGCCGCGGTTATGGTTTTCTCGCCGCTGTGTGCTTTCGCTGCCCCTTTGCTTGGTGCTCAGCGTGGTGGTTCCCTTCGCCCTGGCCCATGGATTCCGCCCCGACTATTTGCTCCCGTGCTATCCAGCCATCGCCATGATGGGCGCCTGGGCGATCCAGCAGATCGCCCGGCGGGGGCGGTCCGGGGGGGCGCGTCTTAGCTTTCTGCGTCACGTCATTGCGACGGGGCCGGTCGTTATCGGAGCAGGCCTGCTTGTCGTGCCGCTTATTTACCTGCTGTACCCCGTCCTGCCCGATTGGGCCCAGTCGGGCATTCAAATCCCGTCAGGGCTGCTATCGTGGACGTGGTGGGGGCTTGTCGTCTGCGTGGGTCTCGGCGCGGCGATCCTGATAGGGGCGATACACGCCTCGGTGAGCTGGAAAATCCGCCGCCTTGGCGTGGCGGGCGTGGTGGGTATGTTGGGTGTGTTCTACGTCTACACGCACGCGGTCAGCTCGCACGCCGCCGGCGACGGCGAGGCGATGGTTAACTTCGCCCGCCGAATCGATCCGATCATCGGCGATGATAAGTTCGCCGTCTACCACGCCGAGAAGCTATGCACGGAGCTGTTCCTCGGGCGGTTCGGCAAAAGGATATCCAGCTTTGACGCCCTCCGTCGCACCGACGCCAACTGGCTGATCACCTGCGACTGGGGCCTCAAGCAGCTTCCGGGCAGCGACGGGCGCAAGGGATTCCGCGCATCCGAACTCGGCCGGATTCGCTTCTCCAGCATCTCGATAGAGACTGACCGCAAGTACGGGAAGGCGTATCTGATTGAGTTACCCCAAGACCGTTAACCGGTCGCCGGTTACTGATTACCGATCATTGTTTCCCCCCAGTCCTTGTTCGGGCGTATCGACCGTCTTGGCCCTCAGCGGCGCGCGGTGCAAACGGATGAAGTACAGATTGCGCAAATAGATAATCATGTTCAGGCTGAAACCCGCGATGAAGACCGCGTTTTTCAAATAGATTGAATACGACAGTAGTATGATCGACCCGCCCAGCGACAGGTACCAAAACGCCACCGGTATCACCGACCTTTTCCTCCGCTCCGTGGCGATCCACTGGACGACGAATCGCAGGCCGAACACTGCCTGCCCGACAAAACCCACCGCCATCCAGATATGCTCTGCTTGGATGTCTCCTATCGCTGTCATCTGTAGTCGGTCCTTTCCGCCGCCGCCCTGTATCCCTGCTGGGGTGGGGCAATTATAATCTAGCGGGCATGCCGGCTCCGTCGAGACAAAAACGTCTTATCATCAATGCCGACGATTTCGGTTTCTCCGCCGGTGTCACCGAGGGGGTCATCCGCGCCCATACGTGTGGTATTGTAACGTCAACGACGTTCACCCCCAACGTCCCCGCTGCCGAGGCGGCGGCCGGACGCTTGGTGGAAGCTGCGGACCTAGGCGTCGGTGTGCACCTGAACGTCTCGCAGTGCCGCCCGCTAAGCACCGAGGGTAAGCCCCTGGCCGGCAGCGACGGTGTGATGCGCCGCAGCGGCCCCGGCGTGGTCCTTGCGTGTCTGCGACGCCCGGCGCTGCTGGACGCCGTGGAGGCGGAGTTCGACGCCCAGATACGCTGGGCTATAGACCACGGAATCCGCGTGACACACCTGGACACCCACCGTCACGTCCATGCGTACGGGCCCATTTTCGCGCGTGTAGTCAAACTCGCGCGACGGTATCATATTCCATTCGTAAGGCGGCACCGGGAAAAACTTCCCGGTCGGGGCTGGCCCGCGGCGCCCATCAAGCAGCGGATAGTCAGCCGAGTATTGAATATTTGTGCAGCAGGAGCAGCTAAAACCGCGCCGAATGAGCTGGTGACGGTAGGGACGTGGGGCGTCGCCCACACGGGCCTGATTGACCGGGCGTTTTTGATTCGCGCAGCCGCGGCCGTACCGGCTGGCGTGACGGAGATAATGACGCACCCGGGCCTTGGCGACGAGATGGCGGCAGTTAAGACCAGGTTGGTTGCGACCCGCCGCCGAGAGCTTGAGGCCCTGTGCGATCCGTCCGTTGCCGAGGCGTTCGAGGTGCACGGGATACGACTGATTCACTATGGACAGATCTAGCTCGAAAACCCGCAGCGGCCGCAGCGTCAACTACAGCGTGGTCGTCCCGTTCTACAACGAACAGGACGTGGTCCGGAAGCTGTATGAGCGGATCGCACGCGTGATGCGGGACGTGGTCGGGTCCGACAAGAGCTACGAGATCATTCTCGTCAACGACGGCAGCGACGATGGGACGGGTGAGCTGCTCGATCAAATCGCCCGTGAAGATCCACACGTGTTGTTCGTCGACCTGCGGCGCAACTTCGGGCAGACCACCGCGATCCAGGCCGGGTTCGATTACAGCTGCGGGCAGGTAATCATCGCCATGGACGGCGATATGCAGCACGACCCGTATGAGATTCCGTTTTTCCTCAAGAAAATAGACGAGGGTTATGACATTGCAAGCGGCTGGCGGGTTCGTCGCGGCGATAGTTTCCTGCTGCGGCGTGTTCCCTCGCGTGTGGCGAACTGGCTGCTGGCGAAGGTCTCCGGCGTGGCGCTGCATGATTTCGGGACGACGTTCAAGGCATACCGCCGCGAGGTGCTGGAGGACGTGCGGCTGTATGGCGACATGCACCGTTTCGTCCCGGCGGTCTGCGCCAGGTTGGGCGCGAGGATCTGCGAGGTGCCGATAAAGAACGTTCGGCGCCGGACGGGTAAGAGCAGCTACGGAATCGGCAGGACGTTTCGCGTCGCCTTGGACATACTGGCCGTGCGGTTCACCAGCGCCTATCTGACGCGGCCGCTGCATTTCTTCGGGAAGTGGGGGCTTCTGTGCATAGCCGGCGGCGGCGGAATCCTCGGTTATGGGTTCGTCCGCAAGCTGATCCAGTGGGACACGTTCCACCTGTTTCAGCAGCACGGTCCGCTGATGGCGTTGGGCTTTATGCTGCTGGTGGCGGCTATGCTGATGCTGTCGACGGGTCTGATGGGCGAGCTGATGATGCGGATCTACTTCGAGTCCTCTCCCGCCCGGACATACGCCGTTCGGCGCGTCGTAGGCCCGGGCTGCTCGGGCGGCACGGAGCAGGTCGAATAGAAGCATTTTGCGGGGGCGGCGCTGTACATCGGTCGGGGGTTTTGAGATGATATTCACACGTGCGAACAGGTTGCGCGGGAGGCGGGCTTGATCGTTCTTATCCCTTGTTGAAGCGGAGCTTATCAGTGGCAGACGACAATCCAAACAAGCAGGGCGATGCTGGGGCTGAACCGCCGATATCGGTGGTGCTGGAAAACGAGCGCGTCGAAGACAGGCCCATCGAACAGGAGATGTGCGAAAGCTACCTCACCTATGCGATGAGCACTATCGTTGACCGCGCATTACCGGACGTCCGCGATGGGCTCAAGCCCTCGCAGCGGCGGATCCTGGTGGCGATGAACGACCTGAACCTGGGCCCGCGGTCCAGGCACCGCAAGTGCGCCAAGATCGCCGGGGACACGTCCGGAAACTATCACCCGCACGGCGAGTCCGTGGTGTATCCGACGATGGTTCGCCTGGGTCAGGGGTGGAACATGCGGCATTGCCTCGTGGACCCGCAGGGGAATTTCGGGTCGATCGACGGCGACCCCCCGGCCGCGATGAGATACACCGAGGCGCGGATGACGGCGCCTGGCATGGAGATGATGGGCGACCTGACGCTCGATACGGTCGACATGCAGCCGAACTACGACGACACGCGAACCGAACCGGTCGTCCTGCCCGCCAAGTTCCCCAATCTGCTCGTCAACGGCGGGCAGGGAATTGCAGTCGGGATGGCCACGAGCCTCCCACCGCACAACCTAAACGAAGTCTGCGACGCACTCGTGCACCTGATCGACAATCCCGAAGCAACGCTGGTTGATCTGATGAAGTTCGTCAAGGGGCCGGACTTCCCGACGGGCGGTTTCATCTGCGGGCGCAAGGGTATTGTCCAGGGGTACAGCACCGGGCGAGGGCGGGTCATCGTACGGGCGAAGATTCATACCGAGCAGACTCGCGGGGGCAAGACTAATCTCGTCATCACAGAGATTCCGTACCAGGTTCTCAAGGCCACGCTCATCGAGCGTGTCGCGGACCTGGTCAAATCGGGGAGGGTCCGCGATATCCAGGACATCCAGGACCATTCCGATCGGACCGGGATGCGGATCGTCGTCGAACTTAAGCGGGGGGCCGAGCCGTCGGTTGTAATCAACCAGCTATATCAGTACAGCCCGCTGCAGTCGACCTTCAGCATCATCAACATCGCGCTGGTAAACCGCGTCCCGCGAACGTTGACGCTCAAGGAGATGCTCAGTGCATTCCTCGAGCACCGCAAGGAGGTCATTCGGAGGCGCACGACGTATCTGCTGCGCCGCGCCACTCAGCGGGCTCACATCATGGAAGGGCTGATCCTGGCGATGGCGGATATCGACCAGATCATCGAGATCATCAAGACCTCGCCCGACGTCCCGACCGCTCGCCGGCGCCTGATGGAACACAAGCTGCGGCTGGCCGACCGCGCCGCGGTGCGCAAGCTCTTACCGAAACAGTTTGTCTCCAACACGTCCAAGGAAGATCAGTTCCTCACCACCGTCCAGGCGGATGCGATCCTGACGATGCAATTGCAGCGATTGACGGGCCTGGAGATCGAAAAGCTCGCCAAGGACTACACCGCCCTTACCGAGCAGATCGAGGGTTACGAGGCGATCCTGTCCGGCGAGAATTTGCTGCTGGACGTGATCCGCGAGGACATCTACGAGCTGAAGGACCGCTACGGTAACGAGCGCCGCACGGAAATCATCGCCGGTGTCGAGGGGTTCGACATCGAGGATCTCATCGCCGAGGAGGACGTAGTGGTCACGCTTACGCACGCCGGATACGTCAAGCGCTTACCGTTGACTATGTATCGCCGGCAGGGCCGCGGCGGACAGGGCGTGATCGGCTCGACGGCGCGGGAGGGCGACTTCATCGAGCAGTTGTTCATCGCCTCGACGCACGATTATCTGCTCGTCCTGCTCGCCAACGGGCGGATGTACTGGTTGAAGGTCTACGACATACCCTCGATGCCCAGGACCTCCCGAGGCAGGGCGATCGTCAACCTGCTGGGTATGCAGCGCGACGAGATGATCTGCGCAGTCGTCGCGGTCAGGGAATTCGACGATCGGTTCCTAGTCACGGCAAGTAAGGGCGGTCAGATAAAGAAAACCTCCTTGAAGGCCTACGCCAATCCGCGCCGCGGCGGGATCATCGCCACAGGGGTAGCTCAAGGCGACAGGGTCATCGGCGCGGCGATCACGCGCGGGGACGACGAGATTGTTCTGGGTACGGCGAAGGGACAGGCCATCCGTTTCAAGGAGACCGACGTTCGTCAGATGGGCAGGACGGCTGTTGGGGTCAAGGGCATCGGCCTGCGGAAGGGCGATGAGGTGGTGGACATGGTGATTCTCGACCCGGCCGCAACATTGCTGACGGTCTGCGGGAAGGGATACGGGAAGCGGACCAACTTTGATGAGTATCGCATCCAGGCCCGCGGCGGGCTGGGTGTTATCAATATCCGAACCACACCGCGCAACGGGAAGGTCGTGGGTATGAAGCCCATCCGCGATAACGACGAGCTGATGATGATAACCCAGCGAGGAATGATCATCCGCACCGGCGTCAACGAAATACGTACGATCGGCCGGGCGACTCAGGGCGTTCGCGTTATCGCCTTAAAGCCGGGCGACAAACTCGTCTCCGTCGCCCGCGTGGTGACTGACGCCGCCACCGCCCAGGATGGCGAAGAAGCTGTCGACCAGACTGCGGACGAGGGGGCAGACACGTAAACTCATGAGGTCTTGTTAGCCTATCGGAACGAGAGTCTCGTGGGAGTCGCGGGGCTCTTCCAGGGCAGGTAAGGTGATGGTGAACGTAGTGCCCTCGCCGACCTTGGACTCAACTTCAATCTTTCCGTGGTGCTCTTCGAATATCTTCTTGGCGACGGCAAGGCCGAGTCCGGTGCCCTTTTGCCCCTTGGCTGAATAAAAGGGCGTGAAGATCTCTGCGAGATGCTCAGGTTCAATACCTATCCCGTTGTCCGAGATGGTGGCGATTACGTTTTTTCCGCTGCGCTGATATTCGGTCCCCACAGTTATCGCCCCGGTCTCATTGTCGACGGCGTCCAGGGCGTTGGTAAGCAGGTTCAGGAAGGCCTGGCTCAGCCCGGCCGAGTCGCCCGGAATCGCCGGTAAGGTGTCGTAGTCGCTCAGCACCGCTATGTCCCGCTCCTCGGCGCGGGCGCGAATCAGCTCCGCGCATTCGCTCAGTACCTGGTTGAGGCTTATGTTCTCTTGCAGCGGTTCGCGATCCTTGGAGAAGGTGAGCATGTTCAGTATCAGCTCGTTGATCCGCCCCAGACTGCGATCGACGATGGGCCAGGCATCCTTGGCCTTGCCCAGGTCGTCCTTGTCCAGCCCCATCTTCACCACGTCGATACCTGCATCAAGGGCCTGAAGGATGTTCTTGATGTGGTGCGAGAGGACCGCCACCGTCTCGCCGACGGCCGCCAGACGCTCCGACTTCAACGTCGACTCGTACAGGCGAACGTTTTCTATCGCCAGGCCCGTCTGAGATCCTATCGCCGTCAGCAGCCGAAGCTGCTCGGTCGTGTAAGTGTGCTCGGAGACGCCGCAGTCCACGTGGATCACGCCCAGCGCCCTGTCGCGCCCCTTGATCGGGACGCAGAGAGCTGAGCGGATCCCGAAATCGTGCACGCTCTTGCCCGAGGTGAACCGCTTGTCCGACATGGCGTTCGAACTGAGTATCCCGATCTCCTTTTTCACTACCTCGTTGAGGATTGTTCGCGAGATGGGCAGCTTCTGGTCGGGCCCCTCGTTGCTGAAGCGGGAGGCCTTCGGCTCTAGCGAACCGTCTTCGTTAATCAGGATGATGTATCCGCGATCGGCCGGGACAATCTCCGCGATCTTGTCCAGTGTCCTCCGCAGCAGCAGGTCGGTGTTGAGGATCGATCCGACGTCCTGGATAAGGTCATAGAGAATGCGCAAGTTTCCAATCGCCTGGACGCCGGCCTCGGGGGTCGGGATGATGACCGAATCGTCGCTGCTTTGGACGGTGGCGACAATCGCGGCGTCGACGAGCTGGCCGCTCTCGTCCACGTCGATGGTTGGGCTCGTTCCGGCCTGGAAAATCAGCAGCGTCGAGCCGCATCGGATCTGGTCGCCGCGGTTCAACGGTATCGCCTTGGAAACGCGCATCCCATTGAGGAAGGTTCCGTTGGCCGAACCGAGGTCCTCGAGCATCCATCGCCCCTCTTCCGTCCAAAGTCGGACATGGCGGCGCGAGACCGTCCCGTCGTTCAGTTGAGCCGTTTCGCTTTCGCGGCCGATGATGGTCTCATCGTCGCCCAGCGAAAACGCCCGGCCCTTGTCGGGGCCCTGTATGACCTTTATTGCAGCCACGAACCTACCTCAAGAACCACACTCAGCTTGGAATATGTCCTACGTCGATTCAGCCAGTTCGCATTTGCCGGGCGCTTGGATGATATCGCGCATTTGACAGCGGCCTTTCCGGTCAGCGATAAGAAGCTTCGACAGGGGAAACTGTTATTCCTGATAGACTAGTCGACCTGCTTCATAATACGCCTGAGGCCGGTTACTGTCAATTCCACTTGCCCGGTTTCGAGTTACTCCGCCCACCGACCAGAAACGGATTACCCGCACGTTCAGCACCGATGGTGGTTACCGGCCCGTGACCGGGGAGCACGCGCGTCTCATCCGGCAGGACGAGTAGTTGGTCGCGGATGTTCTGTATCAATCGCTCGGCGCTTGCTCCCGGGATATCGGTCCGGCCGATACTCCCGGCGAACAGCGCATCGCCCGTCAGCACCACTCGCTCCGTATTGCAATAGAAGCTCACTGAACCCGGCGTGTGCCCGGACGTGTCCAGTATCTGCCACGACGTCTCGCCGAGCATCAAGGCCGTGCCCGGCTCCAATAACTGATCCGGGGCGGGTGCGGATAACGCAAACCCGAACGGTGCTGACATGTTCGCCATAGGATCGCCCAGCATGCGAGCGTCGCCAGCCTGACAGCAAACCCGGGCATCGCCGAACGCCTCCTTGAGCGCACCTACACCTCCTATGTGATCGCCATGCCCGTGCGTCAGCCATATCTGCTGCGGGACGATGTCGGTTCCCTTCAGAAACGAGATCACGGGTTCTGCACAGAAGGCCGGGTCGACCACGGCGCATGTGCCGCTGCTGCGGAGCAAGTAGCAATTAGTCTCAAGCGCACCAAGTACGAATGTCTCTATGTCCAAGGGCATCGATAACCGGTCGCTTTAGCTGAGGGATTCGCTGATGACTTCGGCCACGTCGCTGGTATCTGTTTCCGGCTGGGCAAGACCGACGATCTCGCGTTCTCGCAAGGCGTTTTCGGGCGAGTCGGAGGCGTGCGCGCCGTTTCGCATAAGGTCGCGGCCGAAGTCGCTGCGGACGGTGCCCGGCTCTGCCTTGGTCGGGTCGGTCGAGCCGAGGACGGTGCGGATCTTGGCGATTGCGTCGGGTCCTTCGTAAAGCAGCGCCAGGCACTTGGTCCTGCTGGCGGTGGCCTTGGCGGCTCGGTCGGTAATGTCCTCGGGGTTCACGCCCGTCATGTACTCAACGATGCGGTTGAACTCCGCCGTGGCGTTGCGCTCGGTCAGAAGCTCAGCGGCCGCCTCGGCGTCGCTCATGGTGAAAGGGAAGCTGAATGCGTCGTGCAGGCGGCGGTAGACTTCCTGTGTGACGTTGCCCTTCAGCTTTGTGACGAACTGCCCCTTCAGCGGGCCGTAAAACTCCTCGCCCTGTGCGACGGTCATGTTGAACAGCTTCGCGCCGACGATACGCAGGCCTGTAAGGCTGAAGGCGTCGATGATATTGCCGGGCCGGCGGCTGCGACGCTCGAAGTTGTCCGGCTTGAGCATCACCAGCGAGACTTGGACATCGCCACTGTCGTACTTGATCCGCCCGGTGAGCAGGCCGCCGTCGCTGACGGCGTAGTCGGCGAACAGCTTCAGGTGCTCGTCGCTCAGCTCCGGGTCCGGGCAGGTGATGACGGCGGGCTCGAAGTAGTGAATCCGCCCGGCGTCGTCGTGGATGAAATCGCCGTACGTCCCGCGGATGGTGTCCCCGACGGGGTGCTCTGTGAACGCCCCGATAACGTCGTCCTTCAGATGCCGCACCGCATTGGGCCCGCGAAACAGAAGCAGCATGCATCGCGGTAAGAAGCCCCATGGGTTCTTCTGGCGAAGCGACTGGTCGACGTAGTTGTGCCAAGCCTCCCCGATCGCCGGTTCCGTCCCCGGCGGGCAGATCACTTTTTGATACGCATCGACGAACTCATCGGAGAACACGTACATCCGCGCGCCGGCGAACTCGAGTCGGGCGTAGGCGAGCAGGCGGGAGATAATCCCGCCGGTGCGGCTCTTAAACAAACTGTATGGCGTGATCAATGCATAGGCTAGTTGATCGCTCACGTAGGTTGTCTCCTATCTGCGGCGCTGATTTTCCATCGCCAAGGTATCAAACGGCGCCGGGCTGGACAAGTCGCTTCCCGGCGATCTGCCGCCGGCGCCGCGCGGAAGCACGTGCGCGCACACGACGCGCCGCAACCCGCCAGTTCTCGCAGCTTCTGGCTGGTGGTCGCGGCCGGTCGCCAACCATAGCAGTCCGTCGCAGATTCTGGTGTAAACGCGCAAGTTTTTCGGCTGCCGAGTTATCGGACCCTCCCGATCCCAGCGCCGCCGTCGAGATGGTCGCGCGGGTCCGTGATTCTTCCGGTAAGCGCGCTGGCGGCGGCTGTGATGGGAGAGGCGAGGTAAATCTGCGCCTCCTTGTGTCCCATCCGGCCGGGGAAGTTCCGGTTGGTGGTCGACACGACCGTCAGCGGTTCGTTGGCGCGGCCGAATGTGTCCACCGGTCCGCCGAGGCACGCCGCACAACTGGCGGGGCCTACCTTGCACCCGGCGTCGAGGAAGATCTTGCGCAGCGGCTTATCGCCCAGCTCGAGACGGTCCAGGTCGGCGTCGATCTCAGTTGTCGCCGGGACGATGAAGGTTTCGACTGCAACTTGCTTGCCGGTAAGCACCCTCGCCGCTGCGATGAAGTCCGTCGTCTTCCCGCCCGTGCACGAGCCGATGTACGACCGGTCTATCTTCACATCCGACAGCTCGCGGGCCAGGGCTCGCTTACCCGGCGAGTGCGGTTGGGCGACCGTCGGCTCGAGCGAGGCGGCGTCGAACTCCATCACGGATGCGTACTGGGCGTCGGCGTCGGATTCGACCGGCTCGAACGACGGCGCACCGGGCCGCGCGCGGCCGCGGACGTACTGGACCACGACGTCGTCGGCTGCGATGATCCCATTTTTCCCGCCTGCCTCGATCGCCATGTTGCAGATCGTCATCCGCTCGTCCATGTTCAGTGAATAGATTCCCTCGCCGGCGAACTCCATCGCGTGATACGTCGCACCGTCCGAACCGATCTCGCCGATGACGTGCAGGATGATGTCCTTACCCATCACCCCGTCGCCCAACTGGCCGCGGAAGACGAACTTCATTGTCGCCGGGACCTTAAGCCACAACTTACCAGTCCCCAGCACGAACGCACCGTCGGTCGATCCGATCCCGGATGCAAACTCGCCGAACGCACCGTGCGTGCAGGTGTGGCTGTCGGTGCCCAGCAGCAGCTCGCCGGGGCGCGTGTGCCCCTTCTGCGGGAGCGTAAGGTGACAGACGCCCATGTACTCGGTCCGGGTCGGGTCGCCGTACGCCGGGGGGACACCCTCGAAGCCCGGCGGCATGAAGTCGGTGTCGTAGTAGTGGGCGATGCCCTTGCGGGTGACGAAGTCGCGCATGATGTCGATGTTGCGATGGGCCTTGGCGTCGGCCGTGAATATATAGTGGTCCGGGATCATCACCACGCGGTCGGTGTCCCAAACCTTACCATCCGCTCCGAAGTGCTCCTCGAAGACGCCGATCATCTGCGGGGCTATCACGTCGTTGCTCATCAAAACATCAACGTCGCACCAGATGTTCTCGCCAGGCGCGACTTGGCGCTGGCCCGCATGCGCCGCCAATATCTTTTCCGTGATTGTCATGGGCATAGGTCTGCTCCAACCACTGCGTGTCCGGCAGCAGATAGTAAAGCTTTACTCCGCGTGGATCAACGCTGTGGCGAAGCGCATATAGCTGGAACTATTGTTGTTCGTGGGCAACGATGGCGGCGACGAGTGCGCCGATTGTATGCGGCTCGGCGACGGCGGTGGGGGCCAGTCCGCAGCGGCGGATAGCATCGGCCGTGACGGGCCCGATCGCGGCGAGCTTTACGGGCGAGATGTCAACGTCGTCGTCAAGAAGCGCTAGGAGATTCTCGACGGTCGAGGAGGATGTGAACGTAATCCAGTCGACTCTTCCCGTCCGCAGCACCTCGGTGGCTTCGGCGCATAAGGCGTCCGGGCGGACCGTTCGGTAAACCGCCAGGTTGGTCACCTTCGCGCCGGCTGATCGGAGCACCTGGGGCAACTGCGGGTGCGCGACATCCGCGCGGGCCAGCAGCACATTCTTACCGCGGATCTGCGTCGTGGCGGTAAGGGCCTGCCCGAGCGCTTCAGTGGTGAACTGATCGGGAATAAGGTCCGCGCGCAGGAACTTATCGCCCAGCGCCTCGGCGGTGGCCGGGCCGACGGCTGCGATCTTAGCGCCGCCCAGCGCCCGGGCGTCCAGCTGGAGCGCCTCGATTCGCCCCAGAAGCGCCTCGACACCGTTTGGCGAGGTAAACACGATCCAGTCGAACTGCCTCAGATCCCTCACTGCCGCATCGACCGCGCGGAAGTCCTCTGGCGGATCGATGCGAATCGCCGGGGCCTCGATGACATTGGCCCCCAGCAGCAGGAGGGGATCGGCCAGTTGCGAGGCCCGGCTCTGCGGGCGCGTTACCAGGACGGTGCTGCCGAAAAGGGGCAGCTTCTCGAACCACGCCAGCTGGCGGCGCATATCGACCACACCACCGACGATGACGACGGCTGGCGGTTTGATGTCAGCGGTGCGGGCCCGCTGGGCGATGTCGCAAAGGGCTGCGACAACGGTTCGCTGCGTTGGGGTGGAGGCGTTTTGGACGACGGCGGTGGGCGTCTGGGGCTCTCGGCCGGCGGCGATCAGCTTTTGGGCGATCTGCTCCAGCTTGGCGACGCCCATGTAAAACACGAGCGTCTCGATCCGCGCCAGTGACGCCCAGTCGATGGACGAGTGGGCCTTGTCGGCGGCCTCCTGGCCTGTTACGAACGCGACGGTAGAGGCGGCGCGGCGGTCGGTCAGGGGTATACCGGCGAACGCGGCGGCTGCGATACCGGCGGTGACGCCGGGTACTATTCGAAATGGGATGCCCGCATCGGCTAGGGCCCCTGCCTCCTCGCCCCCGCGGCCGAAGACGAATGGGTCGCCGCCCTTGAGCCGCACCACGAGCCGCCCGGCGCTGCATTTTTCTATCAGCAGGGCGTTAATCTGCTCTTGGGTCAAACTGGGTCCGCCGGGTGTCTTCCCGACGCAGATCTTCTCGGCATCCGGGCTGGTTAGCGCCAGCAGCGCCGCAGGCGATAGGCGGTCGTAAAGGATTGTATCAGCACCGGTTAACCACTTTATCGCCGCAGCGGTGACCAGTGTCGCATCGCCCGGTCCGGCTCCGACGAGCACCGCCAGACCGCTGTTGGCGTTCTTACCACCCATGCTCGGTATTGTAGGCAAAATAAATAGCTTAGGCAAAAACATTCCGCCTAAATTAAGCCGGCCCCCCGTCGGACCGATTCTCTTAAAGTCGGCCCTTGCAGTTAAGCAGGCCGCGACGGGAGCGACAGGCAATGACGCAAGCGATGATATTGGAGCTGGAACGCAGGCGACACGCACGCAAGGATCAGGACGTGGAGCTCTGCTCGATTCGGCTCGATCCTGATGGCGGCGATGTGGTGGACACGCTCCACATGGTCGATATGTCGAAGAGTGGCATTGGTGCCAAGGCCGACCGCGCATTCTATCCAGGTCAGCGCATAGTGGTATCTCTACCTATGCCCTGCGACGGCGGCCTAAAGAACATCTACGCAACGATAGTTCAATGTCGGCAATGCGAAGGGGGTTACCGAGTTGGGCTAGAGTTCGACACCATATCCGTGGGGGCATGGTGCGGTGTAGCCGGAGCCATCGCCGCCGCGTAAGAGCTTACCAGCCAACGCGAATCGATTCATGTGGACGATAATAAGGGGCCGCAACGGCCCCTTTATCTTTATCCTCTATCTTTATCCTCGCCGCCGCAGCAAGTCGCGCGGATTTGGGTTGACTTGTAGGGGTGAGGTAATAGATTAAGCCAAACAAACTACCAGTTTCTTCCTTGCGCTGATTCTGGGGAATGGTGTAACGGTAGCACGACTGACTCTGGATCAGTTAGTCAAGGTTCGAATCCTTGTTCCCCAGTTTTCCGGCGACTTGCCAGCCCGGTTCCAGAGACCGGGCTTTTTTTTGCGCGCTGCCAGCTCGCACTGTCGCCGCTGGTCCATATTGACCTTGACGTGTTGGGCATCTCTGATAGCATGGGGTGTAAGGAAATCAGCTAACCGCAGGAGGTTGGGGGGTTTTTGGCCTCAGATGGATCCACCTATGGGCAAGGCCAGGACGGCCGTCTTCTTGCGGTGATGTTCCAGCATGAAGCAGGCCGATTCGTCCGCCATGCTCGCTTTACGCCGCGTGCAGGAGGTTTGTCGGCCCGGAAGCAGGAGGCGTATGTTGCTCGTTTTGGAGGTAGACAATGTCCACCCGTGATCGGCGCCCATGGTCGCGGTATCGCACGGAGCAAGAGCTGCCGGTTAGCTTCGAGCAGCTCGAACCGCGCCTGCTGCTGAATGGTACCTTACCCGTATTTGAGCCTCTTGACCCATACGGCTCCCTGATCTATTGGACGCAGGCCGCCGATGAGATCGAAAGCAGCGGCGACGCGGACGACCATACTTTCGTTATCGAGGGCGCCCAGACCGCCACCGTCCTGATTTATCCCGATTCGGCCCTGCGGGCTGAGGTGAAGATCGTTCACGGTCTGAGCCAGCTTGGTATCGCGCAGGGAAGCGAAGCCGGCGAGAACGTGGTCTTATCGGGCGTCGCCCTGGATGAGGCGGGGACCTACAAGATCCTTCTGACCGGCCTGGACGAGACTTTCGGTACGTACAAGATAGAGGTGTATCTCGGGGCCGTGGTCGATTCGGAAGTATACGGAGGCGAGTCGAACAGCACGTTTGCGACGGCGCAGGATATAGACGCCAGTTTCTTGTCTGTGGACAGTGAGGCCCGACGCGGCGCGGTCCTCGGGTCGCTACCTGTGGTTCTCGACGACTTCGAGACAGGTTTGTTGGACTCGGGTACTTGGGAGATACCAAGCAGCCAAGGGCGGACAGAAGTTACCGACGCACACACTGCGGCTGGTGGGGACTATTCGCTGTGGATGGACCTGATGGGCGGCGGGGCCGACGCGCTTAACGAGGCGATCTGGACGGTTGATCTTTCAGGACTGGCCGGGGCTAATTTGCACTTCTCGCACGCCGAGTACAACGACGACGAGACTGCGTTCGCTGGTCCGTTTGTAGGCCAGCACAACGCCGACGGCGTGGCGATCAGCGCCGACGGGATCAATTGGCACCCTATCTGGGACGCCACCGATCAGCCGGAAGGCGAGTGGCAGACCTATACGATAGACCTGGCGGCCGAGGCTGCCGCGGCGGGGATAACGTTTGGCGCTGACTTCAAGATCAAGTTCCAGCAATACGACGATGGTGAGATTCCCTCAGCCAGCCGCGGCTGGGACGACGTTAACATCACAAGGTATGGCTCCTCCGACAGCGAAGACTGGTACGTGTTCAGGCCAACCGAGGCGGGGGAAATTACCTTGGTGCTTGTCTCCCCATACACCGACGACGTGGAGATTGAACTGTACAGCGCCGGCGAGGAGCTTCTGGCCCAGTCCACCAGCTTGGTCGGGGCAAACGTCGCGCAGATCCTGACGGATTTTACGGTAGTGCCTGAGGACTATTACATCCGCGTCACAGGCCACGCCACGTACAATCTGGTTGTCCTGACCAAGTCCACCTTCGACATTCTGCCGAACAACGAACCGGCCTTGGCGCAGAACATCTCAGCAGCGCCGACAGTGCTGGGTGCGATATACGGCGGCGAGAGTCATTTCTACCGGTTCTGGATGAGCGACGCCGGGGACATCAGCATAAAGACTCTCACGCCAATGGGCGATTCGCTGGACCCGGCGATAGTGCTGTACGACGAGGCCTGGACGCCTCTGGCCAATGACGATAATAGCGCAACGGACATGCGGAACGCCGCTCTAACGTATGCAGGGTCTGGTCCGGGTATGTATTTCGTGGAGCTTTATTCTGCCGGCGGGACAGGCGAGTTCGTCCTGGACGTCGGACTTACCAGCAACTTACCTCCGTTCGCGCCTGTATCTCCACCTGGCTCGCTGGTCTATTGGACGGAGGGTTTCGATGAAATCGAGACTGTCGGCGATACCGACGGTTTTACCTTCGACGTGGACGGACCCGTGTTCGTTTCCGCCAGCGTGTCGCCGGATTCGGCGCTGCAGCCAAAGGTTCGGTTGTTTCGAGGGTCCAGTGAACTGGACTTTGCGGCAGCCGAGTTGCCCGGCCAAAACGCAATCATATCGGGCGTGCAGCTTACCGAAGCTGGCACCTACACCTTGGTTGTCAGCGGCCTGGAAGGCACGACCGGTGTTTATGGGGTCTTCGTCTTTCAGCGTGCGGCCGAGGAACTCGACGCCGAGGGCGGCGCGGATAACGGTACGCTTCAGACGGCACAGAATATCGATGACAGTTTCATAGATCTTACCGACACGGCCCGGCGTGCCGCGGTCCTCGGATATCTGCCGTCGTTGTCTGAAGACTTCGAGGATGGCTCGTTGGGTCTTGATTGGGCGACTTCGTCATCCGATGGCGCTGGACGGATAGAGGTGACCGACGCACACGCGGTCGGGGGTGGCGAATACTCGCTGTGGATGGATAGATCCGACAGCAAGGGTTACACACTCAATGAGGCCGTCTTGACGGTCGATTTTCCCGATCCGGTGGACGTCGCCTTCCTGCACTTCTCGGCCGCCGAGTACGGCGACGGCGAGCACGCGTTCGATGGTGTGTTTACCGGCCAGGCGAACGCCGACGGCGTGGCGATCAGCGCCGATGGGATCACCTGGCATCCGGCATGGGACGCCGCCGACCAGCCTTACGTGGAATGGGAACAGTACACGATTGACTTGGTCCAAGAGGCGGCCGACGCCGGGATAGCGCTGGGGCCCAACTTCCAGATCAAGTTCCAGCAGTACGACGACGGGTCGATATCGACTGCCGGGCGAGGCTGGGACGACATCTACATCAGTTCGGACATCACGGCCGACAATAATGAAGACTGGTACAGCTTCACGACGTCCGAGGCGGGCACTTTCACAGTGGTGGCTGCTGCTGGGCTCGACGCCTTCGCCGCCCAGCTGGAGCTGTACCTCGACGTCGATGTGCTCCTTGCTGAGGGCACGCCCGTTGGGGTGGGCAGTGAAGTCATCTCTGACTTTTCCGCCCCGGCTGGGGAGTACTACCTGCGGGTGACAGGGAGGGGCAATTACAACCTGCTGGTCTTGACCGAATCCACTTTCAACACTGAGCAGAATATCTCCTTGGACGCCGCCCAGAACATCACGCCCACTGGCGTGGTATTAGGTTGGATAGAACCAAGCGAGAGTCACTTCTATGAGTTCGCGGTCAATGAAGGCGATACCCTCACGATCGCGACGCTCACGCCGCTGGGCGATGAACTGGACCCGGAGATTGAACTGTACGGTCCCGACGACCAGCCTATAACGGTTGACGAGAACAGCGCAGCGGACGGGCGCAATGCCTTATTGGTTCACACAGCAACCAGCACGGGCACGTACAAAGTGGAGGTCTATCCGACGGCAGGGACCGGCGAGTACGTCCTGGACGTCTCCGGGCATACAGGCGAGCCGGCTGCATTCGAAGTGTCGTCAACCGACCCGGCTGATGCGACGCGACTGTCGGCCGCACCGAGCCAGATCACCGTGGACTTCTCGGACTCTGTCAATGCAACGACGCTGGACGCTGAGGATCTGACGGTCGACGGCGTCCCGGCGACGGATGTTACCCTCGAGGACCACGACACGGCCGTGTTCGATCTGCCGGAGATATACGGGGAAGGCTTCGTCGTCGTCAGCATCGAACCCGGCGCCATCAGGAGCATTCATGATGCGGCGATTGAGGAATACAGTGGGACGTTCAAGATCGGCTCGCCGCCGCCCAAGGTCGTCTACTCGTCCATCCAGGAAGCAAAGACGCTGCCGACCGGGGATTTGACATACACGGTGCGATTCAGCGAACCGTTGGGCGGGGCCAACCTTGACAAGAGCGACATTAAGCTTGTCGATTCAGCGGGCGACCCCTATGAGCCGATTGACGACGAGGGGTTTGAGTACGATGACGAGACCTGGACGCTGACGCTGAAGTACTCGGACCTGCTGGCCGATGCCTACACGCTGACGCTGTTAAGCGGCGGCGGACAGTTTGAGGACCTGGTGGGCGATGATCTCGACGGTGAGACCGACTACTGGCCGATTCCGTCGTATACCTCCGGGAATGGGGTAGCCGGCGGGGACTTTGTAGTGCACTTTGCGCTTCAAGACCTTTCCGTCGGCCGGCCCAACGTCCTTTCGTTCGGCGGTGGGGCGCCGGCGACCTACTACGACGCCGATGGTGATTTGGTGACGATCAGGCTGGTCGGGCCGGGGCAAGGGACGGTCAGCTTCACGGACGAAGGGCCTCATCAGATGGACGGGAATGTGGTGGAGCTTTTGGGGACGACCGGTGGTTCGTCGCTGTGGATCACGACGGGGGGGGCAGACATCAAGACCTCCATCATGAGCGTTTACGCTCACGGCCCACTAGGGGAGATTCACGCCGGGACAACGGATCTGCGAACTAGCATCTTCATAGAGGGCGGCCTGCAAAGGCTCGTCTTGGCTGACCTGCCCGACAGCGCTGAACACACAATCATGCTCAACACCGATAAAGGTCCGTTGTCGCCGGCGCTGCGCCTGTGGGCTACGTTCGACGAAGTGGCGAACGGCAAGCTGGACACCGGCGGGATTCCGATCTGGAAGCTGACGGCTACGCAGTGGGACGACGGGGAGGTGATAGCTCCGTGGGTGCGTGATATACGCATCACCGGGGACAACAGATACGGGATTCCCGGCGACTTCGGGGCCGACATCACCTTGGATAGTGTGGATAAGAAGGGCTACTCGCTGTGGTGGCTGAAGGTGAATGGGAAGATCACCGACTCCAATATCGACGCATCTTCGGGCATGATCAAATGGCTGGCGGCCGATCAGTGGGACAGCGGATCGATCTCGGGGAGGACTCTCCAGACGCTTTTGATCCGAGGGAATAAGAAAGACGACCGGATAACCGGTTCGTTCGGGGCGGATCTGAATTTGACGTCGGATTTCAGATCCAAGAACACGTTCGCCAACTGCCGTATCGCCGGGCCAATCGTCGGCGGGACGTGGAGCATTCGTGGGACGGTTCCCAGGATTAAGGCTGCCTATATCGGCCCGGATTGGGCGTTGAGTGTCCAGGGGATGGTCAAGTCGATCGACGCGCCCGGCGGGATTGGCGGAACTATTTCCGCGAGTTTCATCAAGACGATCAAGACGAAGGGCGTTCTGTCGGCCCAGATCACCATCAACAGCTTTGACCGCAATAACGTTTCGCTCTATTCCCTCCATGCCGGCCTGGTCGACGGGGCGGTCATAAGCGCGTCGGGCCGAATCAACTCGATACGGGTGCAGGAATGGACAGACGGGCGGATTTCAGCATTGCGGGTAGGATCGTTGCGTGTTACCGGTAACCGGAAGGGCGGCCTGGGCGGCGATTTCTCGGCCGACCTGATGCTGCGTGGCTCCACAGCTAAAGGTAGGGACCTGGGGACCGTGGTTATCGCCGGCGACCTCGGCTCGGATGATCCGTCGATGGTTAGCTGGAATATCGACGGGACCGCTGGGAATGTGCGAGTCAAAGGGAATGTGTGGGGTTGGACAGTAGTCGCGCAAGAGAGCATTAATTCTATCAAAGTCGCCAGCCTGAATGACTCGGAGGTTACGGCCGAGTGGATCGGGTCCGTCAAGACCACCGGCGATTTTGTCCGCGACGAGCTTGAGCTGACAGGCAGCAAGCACGGCGGAGTGGCGCTGGGTAGGGTCTCCGTGAGCGGGAAGGTCGTCGATTCTAACGTCAAGGCGACCAGCGGCGCCATCGGCCGGGTCGATGTGGGGCAGTGGGAATCCGGTTCGCTGGAGGCCCCCTCCATCAGGAGTATCTCCACAAGGACCAATAGGAAAAGGCCCGCCATCACAGGTGATTTCAATGCGACGGTGGACGTGCTGGGCGGTATCGGTGGCGTGAAGGTCGCCGGGGACCTCACCGGGACGTGGTCGGCCCGGTCGATCAGGTCGATTGCGGTCGGGGGCTCACTGACCGATGCGGATATCACGCTGACGCAGACGCCGCACAGATCTCACAAGGCGCTGGGCTCCCTTAGCGTATCAGGATGGATCGATTCCAGCAGCATCGTCTCTGCGGGCAATATCGGGAAGATAATCGCCGGCGGTATGCGAGAGACGAGCATCTTCGCGGGTGTCGCCGAGTATGAAGACATCGTTGGCGTCGGCGATGAGCCTGACAGCGTGTATGACCTGCCTGTTTCTGAGGATGATTTTTACTTGTTGGGGCCCGCTGGCGCCTCCATCGGTAAGTTCACGATAACGGGCAAGGTCAAATCCGGGGGCTTCTCGTTGATTAACAGCAACATCGCCGCAGCCCAAATGGTTAAGGTCTACGCTTGCTGGGCGAAGGAAGACAACGACGGCGTGCCCTTTGGGTTCGCGGCCGGCAGCATCAAGAACTTCACGTACGAAGATGCTTCCGGGAAGATGGTCTACAAGGACCTCGACGTGCCCGTTCATTCACTAATCTGGACCGACATGGCGGTCAGACTGCTATAGGCGCCGCCTCGGTTACCGTCGCGCCCCAGCATCTGACTCATCCGTCAGGTTGCGGCCTGGCTGCTCGAGCGGGCAAAGTTCGAATGCAATAGACGCCCAAGCTCACCGCGGCGGTGATCACCGCCACCAGCAGCGCCGCCGCCCCGAAAAGGCCCGCACCCGACCAGAACAGACACCCAAGCCCGTGCAGTTCCCCGAAGAGTCCCGCAAGGCCCCCAAGCACCGCCGGGGCTGCCAGGGCCTGCAGCTTGTGGCGTGCGAGCCACGGCAATTGCAGCGGCCGCTGGGGGCGGGACAGCGACCAAAGGTGCACTGTCCCCCCTACGAGCCACAGCATTACAACGTGCCCCGTCCACAACCCGCAGATCAATCGCCACGTCGGACCAGCGTCAAAGACGCCCACGCCGCCGAGAATCGCCGCCAGCAGCACCGCGACGTTCGCGACGAACACGCTCCAGCTCGCCAGCCCGCGTCGCCATATTCCGCAGAGGAGCATCCAGATCGCCGTCGCACCCGCAGCGACGTACAGACCAAGGCACCGCTGACATAGGGGTAGGGCCGCTCCGTCGATTACGAAGCATCGCTCCTGCCCGCAGATGAACGAGAAGATGTAGTTTAGCGTTTCCATGCTCACCGCTGTGGCGATTAGAACGCGTCGTGGAATTCTGTGCTCGGTTGGGTCGCAGGCTGCCTGGCCGGACAGGTCGCGGGGCGCGTCTGGGGGGGGCTCACCAGTGGGACGGCCACTCGCGATATCTCCTCGCCCTGGGGTGTAAAGAACACAACGGCACGGACGGCGATTGGCCCCCCCTCGTCTTGCTCTTCGAGACGACCAAAAGACTTGAACGCCACGCGCTTGGAATCAGGCGTGAACGTCGGCTGGACCAGGGCCTCCTTCTCGCTCGTCCACGCCTTCAGGATCGTTCCGTCGCCTTTCATAAAGAATACCTTCTCGCCGACGGAAATCACCATGTGCTTGGCGTCTGGCGCGATGCCAAGCTGGGCCGTTTGAGCATCTCTACCGATGTCGCCGAGGGGTAGTGGCTGCGAGGTGATAGAGCTGCCGTCGGAGGCGACATAATCCAGTGCGAGGTCCGCATCCTCGTTTTCCTTATCTGCGTTTCTCAGTATGGCCAGTGTCTTGTCATCCGCCCAGATCAGTCCCCACAGCGAAGGCTCCTGATCCCAACGCAAATACACCGCCTTTTGCCCGTCTGTCCGTAGGAACCCGATGACTTTTTCCTGAAGGAAAGCAACGGTCTTCCCATCGGGTGACAACTGCGATTGCATCGCCGGTGCGGCCAGGAACCGCTTATCTGCCGTCGTGGGATTGACGGCCATCACCACGTTTTGAAAACAGAAGTAGACCCACTTACCGTCCGCGCCATACTGTGGGCGAGTCAGGAAGTAGGTCCACTTAAGGTTTCCCCCGATATCTTCGCCGTTTTTCGCTGCAAGAGGCAGTTCGACCTTCACTACCGAGACGACCTTACCCGTCTCGACGTTGCGGGTGACCAGTTCGGCCGGTATGAGCGGCGCTGCGGCGGCGTTGTGGACCAGATCCGCGATCGGCTGGAACGGCGGCAGGGCCAGCTCTTCATCGCTTCGGGAAGGCCGGGTTGCAGGTACCGTTGCTGTCTGGCGGCGAGGGACGGATGACCATTTCTCGTCCGGGGGGCGGGCTGTGGCTTGCTTAAGCTGCTGTTTTCGTTCCTTCCAGGCCGCCTCTAAACGTTCGGTGTCCCCGGGGGTAAGCAGCGGGATGCGCAAGTAGGCTATGTGCTTTGCGTCCGGGCTCCAGGCCGGCCCGGTCAGCATGTGCGTGGTGGTTTGCTCCAGTACGCGAAGGTCCATCGCCTTTGAGATGACCATCAGTTGGTAGACGCATGCGCCGGCGATGCTTGCATCGTCTTGCTCTTCCATCCACGGCTGCACGGTCACAAAGGCTAGGTCGCCTTCCGGCGAGAAGGCCATGGGGCTTTCCGTGCACGCCAGCAGGTGCCACAGCAACGCTCCGCCCGCAACGACAATCGCCAGGACCGCCTTCCATCCGGCAGTGTGTTTTGCACTTACTGGTCGTACCATGATGGTCTCCTTGAATAGAGCGTAGGTTTATCGTCTTGGGGGCGAAATACCGCTCGCAGCAGCGCCCTTGCGGCGATACTGGTTCCGCGCCCCAGAAGCGCCAGGTGCACACGCCGCTTTCTGGGGTCTCGCTGGGTGAGCAGCTGCTGCATCGTCCTTACGATCCGCTTGGGATTTGGACTGAGCATAATGCGCCAATAAATGCTTTCCAACTGGCGCAGGGATAGTGTCTTGGTCCTGCAGATGGGCGTGTGGAAGTTGTAGCTGGGAAGGTCGGCGTTTGCGACCCGCCCGCTCGCTATCGCCTCCTTTGCAACACCCGTGCCCGGATTGGGGGTCAGAGGCATCATAAAACAGTAGTCCATCCCCATTCTGTACTGACACGAGGTCAGCCGCTTCAGGTCCGCCCGCGTGTCGCCCGGCAGGCCGAAAAGAATCGTACCTATCGTGTATACCTGCGGGTATCTCTCGCGAAAGATGGTGAAGGCTTCCCGGCAGATCTGCGGGTCGTTGTTGTGCTTGTTCAAGGACGCCAGGGCGTCGTCGTCCCTTTCGGCGCCGATCATGACCTGGTGCATACCGGCCCGGACGAGCTTCTCCAATATCCCCAGCTTCTCGTCGCGGATGACGCAGTCGGCACGGAGCCAGGCGGTATGCAGCGTCCTGGGCTTGCCGCGCGCGTCGATAAGCGAGGATCCGAGCATTCGCTCGGCCCAGGCGTCGGACCATTGCGGCGAGGCGTTGAAGGTCGGATCCACCCACCCGAACGTCCGCCGCCCGTATCGCTTGTGCAAATGCATCACCTCCTCGAAGCTTCGAGGAGCGCTTTTGGTCCGCAGGCGCGGGCGCATTTGTCCATTCCCGTCGAGCGGTTCGCCCATGTGCTTCCAGAGGATGCAGAATGAGCAGTTGTCGATGCAGCCGCGCGAATGCTCGATGCTCACCAGCGCCGGGTGGTTGCGCGACCCGCGGCCGTACTTGTCCATCGGTATCAGATCGTACGCCGGTGGCGGAAGCTCGTCGAGGTTGTCGATCAGCGGGCGGTGCGGTGTGACGCGAAGCTCGCCGTGATCGTCGCGAAACACCAGGCCGCTAATCTGACGCCACGCGCCGCGGTCGTCCACGTGTCGCAGCAGTTCGACGAATGTCCACTCGCCCTCGCCTCGGACGATTACGTCCACGCAGCCGCTATCCAGGGCCTGTTCGATGGCGTAAGCGAAATACGTTCCGCCGGCGACGACGAGGCAATTAGGGTGGAGTTGTTTGGCGAGCGCTGCCGCCCGCAGCGCCTCGTGGGCGGAGACGGTTTCGTCGCCGATCCCCAGCACGTCGATGGGTCCGGCCGTCAGCTTGCGGCGCAGTGTCGCCCAGCCGAACTTCTCGCCGGGGGCATCCCAGACTTCGATGTCCAGCTCCGGCAGCTCCCGACGGGCAGCCGCCGCAAGGCACAGCAGTCCCAGCGGCTGCCAGAAGGCGGAGGTCTCGCTGTTGAAAGGCCAAACGTATCGCGGCGGACGCAGTAGCACCACTCGCATCCCGACTCCCCGTGATAATCTCCTGCGGCATGGTAACCGAGGGACCGGAAGTGTCAAGGAACTGGCTGCGGATTAGGTCAAGTCATTGGCCGCCGTCGCGTGGCTCCTTCGCTGCGCTGCGCACGCCGCGGCAGCCCATCAAGTGCCCCGAAATACGCGGGCACGCCTGCCCACCCTACACCTGGGAACTAACGACTCTTTTGCGCGCGCAGGGCTGCACGGCGGGCGCGGTGATGCGCGAAAAAATGCAGATGTTCTTCTCCCGGCCAGGCCGGACTTTACGAACACGGATGCGCGAAAAAGACCACCCCTGCGCGCGCATGGCCTGGCGCGGCCGGTAAGTATGGAGGCGCATCTGCTGCGCCGCCGACGTTGTTTGACAATCGAATAGGGCTCGGTGTTTGCGCCCGCGGATTCCAACGGCCGGGCGGAAATTTTCGCCAGCCGGCGCGCGCAAAGACACAACTGCCTGCAGCCACAGGAGCTACGGTTTTGGGGACCTGCTACAAACTGCGACAAACCGCTAGAAACTGCTACAACGTGCTACAAATCCGTGAGAATCTGCGACAACCGGCCAGTTTCTGCGACTTCCTGCGACTTTCGGCGCGGGTCACTGGCGAGCGTGGTCTTTGGCGGGCGGCTCAGGTCCTTTGGTTCCCATTCGGTATGGGCTGGCGGTCAATCAGGCTGCGGTAGAACCGTCCGTACTTGTCCAGCTCATCTGCCAACGTGAGGTTCTGCAGAAAGTACCGGCGGCATCGTCTTCGCATCTGGTCGTGCTTGCGGGTGTTGCCCAGAGACTTAAGCACGTCCTTGAGTTCTTGCGGGTGGTTGTAGTTGACCACGTATCCGAGTTCCTCGCGTCGGACCAGCTCGGACTGTTCGGCGCCCTCGCGCACCAGCACGGGCGTTCCCAACATGAGCGACTCGTAGAGCACGTCCGGCCCGACGGCTTGGTTGGCGGGTGCGTTGTTGTCGTGCGGGATGGCGACGATGTCGGCAGCCCACATCAGCGCCAGGGCCTTGTTCCGCGAGCATCTGGGCCACAGCTTGATGTTGTCTGCGGCCTTGGGCTGCTTGTCCTGTGACGCCGGACCGGGATCACAGGTCAGCCACAGCTCCAGACCGGCCTGGGCAGCCTTGCCGGACTCGATCAGCCTGCGAGCTTCGTTCGAACAGCCCGGACGACCCACACAGGCGATTCGCACCTTCTTGCTGCGGCCGCCTGCATCCTTCCCGCTACGTCGCGGCGGTATGTCGTCGAACTTCATCGCCTCGATGTGTTGCAACACGTCGCAGCAGGTGTTCTCGATTGCAACGGTGGGCCTTTTTGATCTTGCCCATCCGCCCAGGCGGGTTTTCGACGCCTCTTTGGGTAAGACGAACCCGCAGCAGAATCCCATCAAGAATCGGTCGATCCACCCGGCGAGCCACTCGATGGCGGGCCTGAATCCCGAGTAGATGCTCAGCGGATCGCGCACATCATAGACAACAATGCAACCGGTCAGCAGGCGCGCAACGACGGCCGGGACCAGCGAGCTGAAGTCGAAGGCCTGGACAAGTTGCGGCCGCAGCCCAAGGAGATGTCGCAGCACCCAGGTTTGATAGCAAATCACCCCGATAACGTCTCGCAGGATGCCGGACGATAAGACGAAACCGAATCGTTCTATGGTCGCCGCGTCAGCGACTTCGGACTTAGGTAGCGGGAGGCCCTTGTGGTTCCAGCACAGCAGCAGCAGCTGGTCGAAGGCGCTACAGCTTGCCTGGGCCGCTTGGAGCACGGGTTGGTTGACGTCATGCGGATCGGCGCGAATGAAGACGGCGTTCATATTCTTCGTCCAGAAGCCCGACCGTTCTGTCGCTGACCAATACGCCGCCAAATCTACCAAACGCCCGGCCGGTAGGCAATTGTCCTGATGAATCGCAATAGCCGATGCGAATGGCGGCCCATGAGTCGCCTAAGATTGCTAACGCGCCTTCTTTCCTGGGCCGATACAAGTCTCGAAGGGCGCCTGCACCGACTTTGCGCCCCGAGCGGATGCACTGTGCTCAACCATCGTATAGGACCTCGAAACTGAAGGATGAATAATCATGGACCGCAAGGGCCTGATAAAGCTGACGGCGTTGGTGGTTTTTGGCCTTGTGATGTGGGTGATGTCTGTCTTGACCATATCTTCATCGAAGGCGGCTCCCAGACCGCGATCACCTAGGCGGGTGGTGGCCCGCCGCAGGGCGATTTATCGGGCGATGCCCAAGCGGCCGCCTCGGCCTGTCATCGTGGCCCGGCGCCGGCAGCTGGCTGTTGGCCGCATCGGATCGAGGCTGGTCGTCCTAAGCGGCGGGAGGACCATTAGGAAGATCTCCGAGCCGGTCGTCATCTCCATCGCCGACGAGCTGGAAGAAGTGCCCACTGTGAATCTGGGCGAATCGACCGCGTACAAGGTCGTCAGGGTCAACGACGAGTGCACGGTCGTCGTTGAAATGGAAGGTAGGAAAACGACGGTGCGGATGATCGGTGTGGAGACGGACCTTTCGGGCCAAGACGGTCGCAGCCAGGGCGGCGGGGCCCTGGACTTGCTGCGAAACCTGCTTGTCGGCGAGTTTGCCTATCTGGAATTCGATTCAGACTTTGTCCAGGAAGACGCCGACGGGAACAAGATGGCCTACATCCGCCGCGCTCCGGACGCGCTGTTCGTGAACCTGGAGTTATTGCGGCAGGGATGCGCCCTGGCCGATGTCGAATACGTCTACCAGCATCAGGATCTGTTCAGCTTCTATGAGTCCAAGGCCCAGGCCGACGGGAAGGGGATATGGCAGCTGGCCCACCCAAGTGCCGATCAGGGCGAGTTCCAACCGGACGCTTCTGCGCTGGGGGACCAGGAATCGTCAGGGCGAACTGCGAGCACCCAGCCGGCACAAGGACAATAAGCTGGTTGGCTGATCGAATCGCCTGTGGGCCAGGGCACAGCTTTCACCGTCTTTCTGCCGTTGACCGCATTGGTGGTTGCCGGAAGCCCCAGTCAAATCGCAAAGCTGAAGCAGCTGGACAGCATCAGGTCCGGAACCCGCCTCGCCGACCCCAGCCGGGCTAGGACCAAGCCCGTCAGAATCTCCAGGCAGCTTTGGACACGCAACAGTATGGCCTACCTGTGCGGATGATCCCTTTGCCCGCACGCCAGATCGAATGTACAATTCCTCCGTGGCAGGGCCGCGCAATGATAAGACTCAGAAGGCGGTAGTGGGTCAGTTTGAAAAGCGAAGAGGTTTGGCCAGCAAAGGTTGCCTCTGTTATTCTCATCTGCATTGTTCAGGTAGTCCCGCCATTCGCAGCGGGGCCGGTGCATCCGAGTAACTCTGACAAACAACCTCAGCCTTATCCTCGCGGCCCAAACGTACAGCAATACGCTTGGGAGAGGCCGCATGTTGCGGTTATCTCTTTCGGCTTGCTGGCCGGCACAAAAGTGTCTTGTCAAATCATGAGATATTGCTGCATCTCAACAGAGAACAGGAAGGCAAAAAGTGGCTCATAATGGGCCTCCTTCCTTGTTAAGGTGAGCGCTATTACTCACCATATGTATTGTAGTTATTTTAAGCTCTTTGGCAAGTGAATAGGGAAGAATCCCCTTGCTAACCGCTCAAGCATGGCGTATACTTCTAGTGTCATGCCTGACCGATCAAGGAAAGCCGATCTTAACCTTCTGGCTAAGTCTATCGTCGATGGGGCGACGGGCCAGGAAGAGGCAGAAGATTTCCTTGCCAAAGCTGAGGCCGAAGGCAAGAATATCGCGGCCGTCGCTCTTGGCCGACTTGGCGGCCTAAAGGGCGGGAGGGCTAGAGCGACTAAACTATCTGCCGAAAAGAGGCGACAGATAGCCAAGAAAGCGGCTGAGGCGAGATGGGAAAAACGAAACAAGTAGGTCCTAAGACCGAGCAGAAGTTTCGGGCAGACTGGAACGCGGCGCTCAGCTCTATCCATAAGTCGCTCGATGCAGACGTTTATTATGTCAGCGGAGGGCTGCACGCGCCGGCCCATGAGGCCCTCCGGTTGTGTGTTGAGCAATACGCAGCCAAGCCAAACTGCCTCTTGCTTCTTACAACTTTAGGGGGCGATGCAGACGTAGCCTATGGCATGGCGAGATGCCTGCAACGCAAGTACGAGAATGGGCGGTTTGTGGTGTTCGTTAGCGAGACATGCAAGAGTGCTGGCACGCTGTTGACAATTGGCGCGAATGAACTGATAATGACGGATCACTCGGACCTTGGCCCCCTGGATGTGCAGCTTGGTAAGCCAGACGAGCTTGGGGAAGTTATATCTGGCCTGACTCCTGTCCAGGCGCTTAAGTTTCTGTCTGATGAGACGTTTAAGTTATTTGAGTATTACTTCTTAGAGTTGATGCGCCGAAGCGACTATCGCATTACAACGAAGACTGCTTCGGAGATCGCCTCAAGAATTACGACCGGGCTATTTGCCCCGATATATGCTCAACTTGATCCTATGAGATTGGGCGAGTATCGCCGCGATATGATGGTAGCTGCTGAGTATGGCAAGCGATTGGATCAAGGGAACCTAAAGACAGGCGAAGCGAGATCCGATCCGTTGCAGCGACTGACCCATGAATATCCATCACACGGATTTGTCATTGACCGGGAAGAGGCTCAAGAGATATTCAACATGGTACGCCCACCCGAGAGGCAGGAGACCGCGCTGGCCGCGCTTCTGCGACCCAAAATTCTTGAGGACTTGACTAAACAAGATTCTGGTGGTCGTTATGTTGCCACAGTACTATATTTGGCTTCTTTGCCAGAGGAAGAGAACTATGAAGAACGCGAATCCAAAAGTGAAAACTTTGAGCAGCCAAGCCCAAAGATTGCAGCACCAGCAAGAGATACGGATAATATCGCAGGGGCTCGTAAAGCCAGTATTCCCACAGCTAAACAAGAAGCAGAGACGCCTGCTGAGGGAGGCGATGAAGAAGTAGTCCAAGAAAAGATTTCTGGAACTAGTGGTTGACTTTGCTTGACCGCTCAAGTATAATTGGTCAGTATGAATCGGCTGACCAAGGAAAAGCGGGCTCAGATATTAGCATGTTTGGTTGAGGGAAACTCCATCCGGACGCCTCAGTGTCCCACTTGAAGCCCGCTGGGTCGATGCCCTCCCCCTTGACCAACTCAAAAACGGCAGCCTTCTGGGTAGGGACCAAGTTGTAGTTAGTCATTAGAAGCTCCCTGAGCAGCCCCACAAGACAGGGGGGTTGCTGGCCACCACTAATCGCATCCGGCTATGTTTGGCCTGCCTCTTCTTCTGCACGCAGTGTTTCTAATATAGAGATGAGTCTTGTATACCGTTCCAGCTTCGGTCTTTCTTGTAGAAGGCTAATCGTCTCAACCAGAGGCTGCAGTATACTTCCCCTCTGAGTGCCACCATATTGTGTTTTGACCTCTTGGAGCTGTTGCAAGGCATCGGCCAGCGCCTGCCATCTGTTCTCTGCTACCTCCCCTTCTGCCGCAATCGCGCACTGGATAGCGTAACACAAAAAGTGTACAGCGAGTCCCCAACTGCCTGCCTCAAGGGAAGTCTGGGCCGTTGCATACCAGTGCATCGCGGAGTGGTGATTGAGTCTCCGGCTGGCCTTCTTCATCCTTTCTTCCAGCGCATCTTTGTACTCCTTCATTAAGGATCGGCTCCGCAAGTAAGGGTAGCCGAATCCCACAGCTGCGATGATTACGCCTAGGATCATTAGGCATACAAACAGGACGTCCACGAGGTGCCCGAACGCGTTATTATAGAATTGCTCCACGGACGTCAGCGTCTGCATCATGTCAACGTGAGCAAGCATCTTTTACTCCTTCAGCAGCCCCGGGAGATAGGGGAAGAACCGGGATTATTCTACCGAGCCAGCGGCGCGCGGGCAAGCGGGTTCGCGGGGGGAGGTCGCGCCGATGAGTGAACTATCGAAGCAAGCTGATCTTTGGCAGCACGTCGTATAGGACCACGCCCGTCAGAATCTCCAGCCAGCTTTGGACACGCAACAGTAGGACCTACGTGTGCGGATGATCCCTTTGCCCGCACGCCAGATCGAATGTACAATTCCTCCGTGGCAGGGCCGCGCAATGATAACACCTAGAAGGCGGAGGTAGCTTGCGATGCGTAATCTCATTGCCGTTCGGATGAACAGCTACAAGAACTACGAGCACCTGGGGTGGGCGCACCTTCCGCAGATCGGTATTCGTCACGTGGAAATCGAGTGCCCGGGGCTGGATCAGGTGCCCGCCGTCAAGAAGCGACTGGCCGATCACGGCCTGACGGCTACATCCCTGCACGACAAGTGCCACCTGGACGAACCGGAGGTAGTCGAAAAGGCGAAACCCATACTGGCAGCCTGCGCCGAGCTGGGGGCGAAGATCTGCTTCCTCTCGGGCAAGACGGACATGGCGGACCGAGTCATTGTCTACGAGCGGCTTCGAGCGATCGGGGACGAAGCGGCCGCTTGTGGGGTGACCGTCTCGCTGGAGACTCATCCGCCCTTGATCACAAACGGCGATCTGGGCCGCCAGACCATGGAGGCGATCGACCATCCGAACGTGCGGATCAACTTCGACACCGCCAACATCTACTATTACAACCAAGGCGGTGATGCGGTGACGGAACTGGCCAAAGTGCTCGACTACGTCGCCTCGGTGCACCTGAAGGACACCAACGGTAAGTACCAGGACTTTCACTTCCCCACGCTGGGCGAGGGGGTGGTTGATTTTCCGGGCGTCTTGGGGATGCTGTGTGAGCGTGGTTTCAGCGGGCCGTACACGCTGGAGCTGGAGGGGATAAAGGGCATCGAGCTGGACGAAGCAGGTCAGCTGGCGCACGTGGCCGACTCCGTCGCCTACTTGCGCCGCATCGGTGCATTCGGCGAGGGCGCCTAGCGCAGACCCGTTGCCCCCTACCCGTGGTCTTCAATGAATTTGCGCGCCGATTCGAGCGAGCGGTTTATCGTCTCGATAATGGGCAGCTCGTATGGGCACTTTTCTTCGCACTGGCCGCACTCCTTGCACAAGGCTGCTTTTTCGGCGACATTTTTTGCCGGGCCGGTCAAGACCCGCTGCGTTGGCATCCTTCGCACGAAGCTGTCAAACACCATCGCCTGTGTGATCGGGACACCTTGCGGGCAGGGCTGGCAGTATCCGCAGCGGCGGCAAAACAGCTTGCCCAGCTTCGAGGCGATTTGCTCGGCCTCGGTTCTTTCGGCGCCGGTGAGGACATCACCGGATTCTACGATGGGCGCGATTTCGCTGATTTCCTCCGGCCGCTCGATTCCAGGGATAGGCACCAGATCCGGATAATCATTGAGGAACTTAAAGGCCAGACGGGCGTTGTCGTATTGACCGCCGCACAGAGGCTTCATCACGATAAAGCCCACGCCGCGCCGCCGGGCCTTGGGGATTAATTCATCTGCAGGTTCGCGAGTGACGAGATTGAACGGGAATTGGATCGTCTCGAAGATGGGTTCTTCGATGAGCTTGATTGCAAAATCAAGACTGTGGCAGCTGAACCCGATGTGCGCGATCTTCCCCGCCTGGCGAGCTTCAATTAGGCCCTCCAGCGCGCCGCCCGGCGCGGACATCGCATTCCATTTCTCCTCATTGTTGACCCCGTGCAGCTGAAACAGATCGATGGTCTCGACGCCCAGCTCGACCAGCGCCTGCTCGACGTGGGAGGCGATCCCTTCGGCGCTTCGCTGGGAAGACTTTGTTGCGATAACGAGCCCGTCCCGCCGGCCCTTGATTCCCTCACCGATCTTCCTCTGGCTGTCGGCATACCCGGCGGCCGTGTCGAAGAAGTTGACGCCGAGGTCCAGCGCGGCCCGGATTGCCCGCACGGCGCGGGCGTCGCTGACCCGTTGGATCGGTATCCCCCCGAAGCCAACCGCGGATACCCGCAGCCCTGTTCTGCCTAGTGTCACGTATCGCATGTGTCCGCGCCCATGATACCATCGTCGGCGCTGCCGACATAAGAAAAGGGCCCTTGACCAATGGTTGCTCAAGAGTCCCTGGAATGCCGGCTATACGTCTGGGTTACTTATTCACTTAACGTTTTTTGCGCAGCAGGGCGTCCTTGCGTCAGAGGAACATATTGTCCAGTCGTCGCTTCTGGGAAGTGTCCGAGAGAGCTTGATTCCCGTGAAGCGATCGCCGCGGCGGGGGTGGGGCGGGGCCCTGTGAATCGGCCCGTTCCACCGTTAGGATGTTTATGGCAGATCTGTAGTTGACAAATGCGGAATTCACCGTACAATTAACGTTGTTCTGGCGCGCTCCAGTGAGCGGCGCCGCCGTTGGTGCACATCTTGTGGAGGACACGGGGTGGGCCTCGCCCGCCCGCATTAGCATGGGCCGCCCGGCCGAGTTCCTGAGCGTCTATTGCATGTCATTTCTTTGGTCGCTTTGGGCATATCGGGACGGGAACGACAAAGAAAGAACGGAACCTTACGCATGGGATTGTCCCGCGCTTAAGAGATACTATAGCGATTCGATTGACTAAGGATGGAAACGGTAGTTGAGCCTTTGTATTTGGCAAAGGCAAAGGAGGTAACTATGAAGATGCGAAAGACTGTTTTGGCGATGGTTGTGATCGGCCTGATCGGCGGCGCAGCCGGCGGCGCCGGTAATCCCTTCAATACCAGTCCCACTTTTTCATTCGACTTTTCAAGCATCCAGATGTTGATGCTGGACTCTTACTGGGGGTTCCCGATGTTCTCGGATGACATCCTGAGCCCCGCCATGGGCGGTCCGCCGATCGGTTTTCCAGCGCCAGGGCCGCTGATGCCGCCTGGTATCGCCCAAGGGGCGACGCCCGGGCCGTGGGGACCGGGACTGGGCTTGTTCATGCCGGGGGCCGGCGACCTGGACGCCCTGTCGTTCGGGACAGACCAGTTCCCCACACTGGGACAGGGACCGGATATCTGGCACTTCTCGGTCGATAAGTTCGCCTCGGGAGTCCCGACCATGACAGCGCCCGATGTGTTCACGGAAGGTGCTTGGGGCCCGAACTTCGAGGCGGCAGCCGACGTCTTTAAGAACTGGTTGCCCATGTCCGGGAACAATACCGTGTATCTGGACGGAGACGGAATGGGCCCGGTTCCCTGGGGTATAGGCCTTGTCGAGAGCCCGGGCATGCCGCCCGCACCGGGCCCGGGACTGAACGACAACCTGGACGCCCTCGACATCGACACGCTGCCTCATGAGGTCAGCGGGCTGTTTCCGATCTACTTCTCGATGGATTCGGGTCTCATCGATCCGTTTACGGGCATACCTGGCCCCGGCGGCGCCCCGGCCAACGGGTTCAGCGGGGCCGACATCGTGGTGGCACAGAACGGGTTACTGGGCATGTACGCCCCAGCCGCCGCCCTCCAACTGGACGGCCTGGGCGCAGCCCCCAACAGCGACGACATCGACGCGCTTGTCCTGCTGGAGGATGGAATCCCGGGATTCAATGCGAACTCTGACGTGCTGCTGTTTTCGGTTCGTCGCGGCTCGGCCATTATCGGCACCCTGGACAGCATTTGGGGCCTGCCTATCGAAGAGGGCGACATACTGATAGCAATGCCCGGCGGAGGACCAGTACCACCACTGGCGCCGGGAATCTGGGTCCAGGCTGAGGACCTGGGCCTGGCGACGATGCGCACCAATAACGGCGGAATATTTTTCATTGCCGACGATCTGGACGCTCTCGACGTCCGTATACCGATTCTGGGCGACACCAACGACGACGGCGTGGTGGACATCGTGGACCTGACGGCTCTGGCGGCCAATTGGTTTAACCCCGCCGCGCCCTGGTGGACCTCGGGCGACTTCGACGGTAACGGTTTGATCGACATCGTGGACCTGACCGCACTGGCCGCTAACTGGGGCATGGTCGGGGATCCTCCGCCTGTGCCCGAGCCGATAACGCTTACACTGCTGGCCCTGGGCGGGCTGGGCCTCCTTCGCCGTCGCAGATTCTGAGCGAAGCCGAACGGCCGACGATAGTTGACAATTGGAATCAGACACCAAGGAAGCAGCGGAAGGTTTGGACACTTGCCGCGCGGGCGAATACCCGCGTGTGAGAATATAGTTGCGGCTTATCTGACCAAGGATGGACGCAGAAGCGTCAAGAGCATGTTTAGTAGCTGAAATGAAGAACAGGAGGTATCTATGAAGACGCGCAAGACAATTCTAGCGGTTTTAGCGCTGGTCGGGATCGGCCTGATCAGCACCGCAGCCAGCGGGGCTGGCAATCCCCAGACCATCACGCCCACGTTCTCCATCGACCATTACAGCGGACCGACAATGTTCGCCCCGGACGCTTGGTTTGGAATACCGATCGTGCCGGACGACATCCTGAGCCCGCAGGTCCCAGGACCGCCCCTGGGGTTCCCAAATCCGGGACCGACGTGGCCTCCGGGGATGGCGTATTCGTCCGTGCCCTGGCCGATGGGCCCAGGCCTGGGTCTGATGTTTCCGGGCGGCGAGCTGGACGCCCTGTCCTATGGGCATGACAACTACTCGGGCGGTCAGATGCCGGATATCTGGCACTTCTCGGTCGACCGGTATGCCTCCGGTGTACCGACCATGACCCCGCCCGATGTGTTCACGGAAGGTGCTTCGGGCCCGATGTTCGAGGCGGCAGCCGACGTCTTTAAGAACTGGTTCCCCGGATCCGGCAATAACACCGTCTACCTCGACGGCGACGGTATGGGACCGGTTCCATGGGGCGTTAACCTCGTGGAGGCACCCGGCCTGATGCCGATGCCAGGAATACCCATCAAAGACGACGACAACCTGGACGCGGTGGATATCGACACCATTCCGCCGGATGTGCAGGGCGGGCCGATCTACTTCTCCCTGGACTCGGGCTTCATGGATCCGTTGGAAATGCTGCCGAACATGGCAGCGGCGCAGGTCAACGGTTTTTCCGGCAGCGACGTCATGATGTCCATGGGCGGAGGGCTGGGCATGTACGCCCCGGCCCCGGCGCTGGGACTGGACATGGCCGGGTTTGATACGGATGACCTCGATGCCTTGATCCTCGTTGATGACGGCGACATGCAGTATATGGCGGCCAACGACTTCATCGCGTTCTCAGTGCGTCGCGGGTCGGCGGTCGTCGGGATGCTCGACAGCATCTTGAACCTGCCGATCTCCGAAGGCGACATCTTGGTTCCTCCGCCGGTAGCAGGCGGAGCGCCCGGCATCCTAGTCCGGGCCGAATGGCTGGGATTGGCGACCATTCGCAGCAGGACGGTCGGCCCGTTCGGCTTCAATGACGATCTGGACGCGCTGGACGTCCGCACGCCGCTACTTGGCGACACCAACGACGACGGCGTGGTGGACATCGTGGACCTGACGGCTCTGGCTGCCAATTGGTTCAACCCAGCCCCGGCCTGGTGGACCTCGGGCGACTACGACGGTAACGGCATGGTGGACATCGTGGACCTGACCGCACTGGCCGCTAACTGGGGCATGATCGGGGATCCTCCGCCGGTACCCGAGCCAGCGACGATGGCACTGCTGGCCCTGGGCGGGCTGGGTCTCCTTCGCCGTCGCAGATTCTGAGTGAAGCCGAAGGACAATTGCGGTCACGGAGTGTGAACGCCGCTGAGACGCCAGCGGAACTGTTAGAGCGGATTGGTATTTCGCTTAACGAATGTGTATTTAAGTCGGGGCCGGCCCAAGTCACTGGACCGGCCCCGATTGTAGATTAAGCGTATCCAGAGCAATTTAAGATTTTCTGTTCCGTCTTGGCGGGCTACGGCTTCGGCTGACTTCGTCAGGCTGCATCGATAACCCGCTGGGTTGCCTGCTTCGCCTTCCTTGTCAGCCTTGTCCTCGCTGGGCCATCACCGAAACATTAAACCTTAAAGTGCTCTAACGGCGCCTACTCGCCGGGCTCGAACGCCAGCGGCGCGATCGAGCCGGGTATGATACCGACATCTTCGCCGCGCTTCATGGCCGCGGCGGTATCGACGATCTGTTTGTGATCGTAGGCGGGCTCGAAGCCCAGTACCTCCTTGGCGGCCGTCTGATCGAAGCTGAACTGCCACAGATTCGGTATCTCGACATCGATAACTTCTCGGTCGGTCCGCTCGGCGATGTATGGGACAATCCGGTCCCAATCACATGCATCCTTGGCGGCGACGTTGAACGTATGCCCGGCGGCGCGGTCATCGGCCAGGCACGCCTCCACCAAAGACACTACGTCCCGTATGTCCGTCATGTGCCATCGCCAGCTGGCCCCGCCCGGACACCTCGGAACGCACAGGACATCCTTATTGGCCTCGAGCTTCGGCTTGGCGGCGAGCCAGCCCGTCGGATCGTCCGGTGCGTGCAGTTGACACTTTTTCTCGTCTGAGTATTGCTTCAACATCGCCAGCACGACACCGCATCGAAATATGTCGAGCACCTCAGGCCCGGCCACAACGTAATTGGGCCGGATGAGCGTGTGGGCAATATCATATTGCCACGCGTACTGACGAACTGCCTCCTCGATCAGGATCTTGTTCATCCCGTACAGGCTCAAGGGTTTGCGGACATGGTCCTCCTTGACCGGCTCGCGCCCAACGGTAATCACGTCATAGGCGGCCGTGCTTGAAAAGCAAACCAGGCGCGTCGAGATACCGCTGTTCCGCACACCTTCCAGGACGTTGAATGCGCCCTTGACGTTGATGTCGAAGAACTTTGACGGAGGCATCTTACCGGCCATGCCCTCCATCACGGCCGCGGTATGGACCACCGCATCGGCGCCGCGAATCGCCTCGGCGACAGCGTCGGTATCGAGGATATCGAAATGCTGCTTCCGACATGCCAGGCCGTCTAACTTGGACTCCTGCGGATCGCCGCTCAGCATGCAGGCGATCACTTCATGTCCGGTCTCGGTGAGTCGTTTGACGACGTTTGCACCCACGCGCCCGGTCGCGCCGGTTACGGTAATCTTGGACATGTTCATCTTCCTTTCTTTACAGCGGTACCGACCAACTACGCAACCCGGTTGGGTTACTCATAGCTTGCGATAGTATTCGACACTCGGGAGGCTCACCGAAAAACCGACCTTCTCGTACGCCCTGCGTGCCGGTGTATGGGCAGGATCGGCCCCGGTGAACACCTTGACAATCTGCATGCCGCGCGTCCGCATCTGCTCAAAGACACGCTCGTACATCACAGACGCGATTCCATGCCCCTGATGGTCCGGATGGACGGCGTTAATGCTGATCTCGCCGATCCGCTTCTCGGGATTGGCATAAAACGCGACGAATCCGACGACCTGCCCCGCCCTCTCGGCCACCAGGACGATGGTCGGGTTTGCCGGATCGCAGGCCCGCTTGACCTGCGACCTCTTAATCGGCTTCCAGTCCGAAAAGACTTCGTCGAAGATCTCATCGCCCAGAATCCCCCGCCAGCAGTCAAAAACCGGAGCCCAAGCGGCCGCGGCGATTTCCATCAACGCTTCAATGTCTGCCGGTTTGACTTCTCGTATAACCGTTTCGTCGGGCATGCTGCGATCTCCCGTCCTCGGCCCCAGGCGGGTCGCATTCTACCGCTAAGGCATCCCAGAATCACGCACATCGTCGAATGGGGAGTCTTCGGACAGAGCGATCGACGGGGGCTGATTTGCACAAATGGGCATGAGTTAGACGCCGGCGGGCTTGTGAAAAACGCCTCAATGTGGTATCCTATCTAAGTATCTTTTGGCATCTGATTATTGGCGAAGGATTGCGATGTGTGCGCATGCGAACGTCGCGGCCGGCGGTTGGCTGTGACCTGTAGGCCAGGGAGGGAACCAGTCGAGGAGTCGTCCCGAGAAGCCCACGGTCCACGTATCACTTCCAGAATCGCGGAACGGGCGAGAGCATGTTTTGTCGGGGCGCATCACAGAGGCGCGAGATCTCAACCAAGACCGCAAGGTGGGTCTGGGGGGCGCGATTGTTGTTCACGATAACGGAATAAACGGCATGATGGCGTTGCAGTTGATTACCGTGCCATAGCCTTGGTACCGGCACGGTGTGTACGGTTGATGTTACGGGATTATGACGATTTGCCAATACAATAGTTCAGGAGTCAATCAATGACAGCACAGAGATTATCGACAGGTTTGCTGGTTGGAGGGCTGTTTGCCGCGCTGGTCGTCCTTGGCCCGGCCGGGGGTATTACCCTCGCCGCTCCGAACTGGGACGTCTCGGAAGTTGACGGCGACGGGATCGACAACGACGGCGACGGATACACCGACAGCGAGGACACCGAGTGCGGATCCTATTATGAAGGCTTCGGCAGTGTCTCGGTTGGCGGTGCAGGCGGAACCGTCTTTTGGGTGGACCCGAACCTGGCGGATCCGAGCTCTCCCGGCAGCGACCCGCACAGCGGGACGCACGCCGATCCGTGCACGTTGCGCAAGGCGCTGGACGGTTCGAACCGCGTGATCAAGTTCATCAGCGCGGGCACCCACACGCTGACGAAGACCGTGATCATCCGCGGTAGCAACCTCACGATTGACGGTTTTACCTGCCCCTCCCCCGGCGTTACGATCACGCATACGACCAGCTACGGCTCGCTGACGATCGCCCCGTTCGGCGGGCAGCATGGGCACGACTTTATCTTCAATCACCTGCGACTGGATAGTCTGTACGACATCTATCCCACTCCCGGCGGCTCGGCCATGCTCGGCGTAGATGGCGACGTGAGCAGCAATGAGGTCAGCGAGGTGATCTTCGACCACCTGACTATCAGGGACCAACGGACCAAGTGTTCTCTGTGGGGCAAGGTTGAGAACGTGACCGTCTCGAATTGCCTCTTCCATAGCAACAACAAATCCCTCCTGATTTCGTTTTACGGCTTGCCATACGATCTTCTGCGCAACAATTTCTCGTTATCCCACAATGTCTTCGCTGAGAGCGATGAGCGCAACCCGCAGCTTCGCGGGTGGATCCGCAACCTCGACATCGTCAACAACGTCATGTACCACTGGGGCGTCACGCAGGGCTGGGGGTACGGGATTCGGATCAAGAACGAACCCGGCGAAGAGTCTATCTTCGCCAATGTCATCAACAACTACTTTGTCGCGAGCATTCTGCCGAGCAGCGCACTGATCTACGGCATCAATCCGGGACGCGATAGCAGGGACAACGGTCCGCCGACGTGCCTGAATCAAGGCGATATCTACGCCTCCAGCGACATGGGCGATCTGTGGGTGGCAGGGAATATCCTTCCCCCGGCGAACTGCGACGAGTATTCGACCATCCCCGGTCCGCTGTCGATTCCCGCCTGGGCGCAGGTGACGACGATCCCGGCCGATCAGTTGTACACGACCGTTCCCCAGGTGGGGATGCAGTACAAGGATGTGCGCGACCAGGGCGTCATCGACAGGGTTTTGGCGGCGATTGGCCCGGACGTGTATGGGCGGTACGTTTTCTATAACAACTCCGCCTTCGACGGGAACGACCCTACCGCCAACGCATCCGATGACGCAGCGATCGCGCCGGACAAGACGGCGCTTCTGCCGGGAGGCACGGCCGCGTTCGCCAACTACACCAGCTACGCCAGCGGTATCAACGGGATCATGATAGACATCCCATCGCTGCCCGGTACGCCGGCCGTCGCCGATTTTGCCTTCAAGGTCGGGAACGACAACAATCCGGCAGGGTGGTCTGCGGGACCTGCTCCGTCAAGCGTCACAATCCGTCCCGGTGCCGGGGCGGGCGGCTCGGATCGCGTGACGATCATCTGGGCCGACAACGCCATCGAAAAGCAATGGCTGCAGGTGACGGTCTTGGCGACGGGCAACACGGGTTTGTCGAGCCCGGACGTGTTCTACTTCGCCAACGCGATCGGCGAGACGGGCAACTCGCCGAGCGATGCGGAGGTTACCCCCACCGATGAGATCGGCGTCCGGAACAATCCCCACACGCTGGGCCAGAACCCCGCGACGATCACGGACGCTTACGATTTCAACCGCGACCGCAAGGTAGGCCCGACCGACGCAGTCATCTGCCGCAACAACGGCACGAGCTCGCCGACGGCACTGAAGCTTATTAATGTTCCATAAACAGGACGGGAGTTTGTGGTATGGCCAAAGAGTATAAGCTAGCTGTTTTTGTAACCGCGGTAATCGTACTGGTTTGGATGCACCTGCCCGCAGCGGCGGGCGTTTATTACGTCTCGCCGACGGGTTCGGCAGGGAATCCGGGGACACAGCCGTCACCTTGGTCGCTGTCAAAGGCCAATTCGTCTTTGGTGGCAGGCGATACTGCGATCCTGATGAACGGTGCGTACAGCACTACAATCCAACCAGCCAACAACGGTACGCCGGGCAACCGGATTACCTACCAGGCGCAGAATCAGCATATGGCGACCTTCAACGGCGTAACCAACGTGGCATACCTGG
>SDBV01000184.1_pt1 | contig 82420 bp, 72 predicted proteins | sample 2277081 | NCBI WGS metagenome assembly SDBV01 (sample SAMN10402039, study PRJNA504765) | marine sediment metagenome | isolation source: marine sediment core GS10_PC15, 223 cmbsf | place: Arctic Ocean: Southern Knipovich Ridge | collected 2010
ACTCGCCCTTGGCTACTTCAACGTTTACATCGACTAGGGCTGGTTTGCCTCCATTATAGATTTTGGAGACATTTTTAAGGCGTATCATCAGTCAAACTATCACTCCTAAGCACTGGATGTTATCACAAAATAATTATTAAATCAAAAGGATTGGTGACTGTTATTAATGTGGGCTTGGAACTTCTAGTGGTTAAGAGCCTAGGAGCGCGCCAGCTCAAGCGCGGCTGCCGCGATATCATCAGCGGATAGCTTAAAATGAGACATTAATTCGGCTGCCGAACCAGAGGTGCCAAAAGAGTCGGCAATCCCGATACGTCGCATCGGCGTCGGCATTTTTTCTCCCAGAAGCTCAGATACGGCACCACCCAAACCACCGATGATGCTGTGTTCTTCGGCGGTCACCACCGAACCCGTTCTTCGGGCGGAAGTCAAAATGGCGTCTTCGTCGATCGGTTTGACAGTGATGACATTTATTACCTCAGCGTCGATGCTGTGCCGGGTTGCGAGGATCTTTGCGGCCTCCAAAGCTTGGGGCACCATAACTCCGATGGCCAGAATAGTTACGTCTCGGCCTGGTCGCAGCAGCCTGGCTCGACCGAGCTCAAAGATGTAATCGTCGTCATAGACACGCTCAAGCTTCGGTCTGCCTAATCTGATATAGATTGGCCCCGGGATATTTGCGGAAGCCTTAACGGCTGCTCTGGCCTCCACGTAGTCCGCTGGGACGATAACCTTCATTCCGGGAATCGACCTCATGAGGGCGATATCTTCAATTGATTGATGTGAGCCGCCGTCGGGGCCCACCGTGATGCCGGCATGTGAGGGGCAGATCTTGACTTCAAGTGAACAATAAGCGATTGTGTTGCGAATTTGCTCAAAGGCGCGCCCAGTCGCGAAAATGGCGAAAGAACCTGTGTAACAGATCTTCCCGCAGGATGCCAAGCCGGCGGCTGTGCCCATCATGCTTTGCTCGGCGACCCCGCAATTGAAAAAGCGATCCGGGAATTCTTGACTGAATTTGACGGCGCCCGTTGATTTTGACAGATCACAGTCGAGCACAACGACATCAGGGAGCTCTTTTCCCAATTCAATTAAAGCATCGGCATATCCCTCTCGGGTTGCTCGAGGTGACTCCAAGCGGCTTCCTTTCTTATTTGTGCTAGGAGCTTGTCTAAATATTCCGCTCCGGCTGCAAATCCAGCGGGCGTCCAGCCGGACTGTGTTGCGACTCTTCCGAGTACCTACAGGTACGCGTCCCCCGCTTTCGCGAGGGCAGGCTTGTTGCGCCTTGCCGGACGAAACGCCGGCCGAAATTTCGCTATCGTCGGGCATACTTAGACAGGCCCCTAGAGAAACAGGTATTTAAGGGTATCCTGCTGGTGTTGTGAATCATACTAGATGGACTGTGACTATGACAAGGGTATGAGCTGAATTACTTCGGGAGCAGCCCGCCAATGGCGCTAATGTACCATATCCAGAACGATATTGAACTCACGCAGACCAAGGCGAACATCTCAAGCGAGAGGATGATTGAACGGACACGAAGCTGGACCATGATGAAAGTGATTAGAATCAAGAGGATATCAAAAGCCGGGATAATCTGCATGCTCAATGCCTGTTTTGTCATGGCGAGGTGCGTATAGGCGATGAGATGAAAGGTGGAGACGGTCAGAAGAAATATCGCTATGTTGAGGCGTATGTCAATGGGTCGGTTGCGGGCTCTTGACTGTAAGATGGCCGAGCCGGTGAGCCAAGCTAAAACGCTGCCCGCGGGCCAGACGACCCCAAGAATCTGTGCAAACATATAAATCGCCTCCGAACGCCGCGTTTGTCGGTTTCACTTTCCTTCCTTCACCGGGCGCGGCTTATGAGAGATTACTTCACAGACCTTTATACCCAAAGCGGGGTCTGACTGATCATACTTTTACAAGCTTGTCCAATCTTCAACGCCAAGTTCCTTCAATGCTGCGATCATCTGTTCTTGGTTCGGGGCGGAGCCGTGCCACTCGACCGCGTTCTCCATAAAGGAGACGCCTTTGCCTTTGACTGTCTTAGCTTCAATCATTATCGGCTTACCGGTAATTTTTTTCGCCGTGTCTAAAGCGTCAATCAACTCAGTCATGTTGTGCCCATCCACGCGAAGCACATGCCAACCAAAAGCTTCCCATTTATCATGGATGGGGCGGATGTCTTTTATTTCGGAAACATAGCCGTCGATCTGCAGATCATTGTAGTCCGTGATGGCTATCAGGTTATCTAGTTTGTCATGCGCGGCGTGCATCGCGGCTTCCCAGATCTCACCCTCTTGGCTCTCACCGTCGCCAATCAGGACAAAGACTTTGTAGTCGAGGTCGTCGAGTTTGCCTGCCAGAGCCATCCCGCAACCGATGGCCAGGCCCTGACCCAACGAACCTGTTGAGATTTCGACACCGGCAACTTTGCGCATGTCCGGATGCCCCTGCAGAGGGCTTCCAAATTGGCGCAGGGTCCAGAGCGCTTCGCGCTTGATATAATCGGCTTCAGCTAGTGCGGCGTAGAGGACAGGCGCAGCGTGTCCTTTGCTTAAAACAAACCTGTCCCGATTCTTCCATATGGGATTTTGGGGCTTATGACGCATCGCGTGAAAATAAAGAGCCGCGACTATGTCGGCTGATGACAGACTGCCGCCCGGGTGCCCGGACCCCGCCAGACCTATCATTTTGATGATATCGCGGCGCATCCTCAGCGCTCTTTTCTCCAAGGAGCTTATGAGCTCCTGGTCTTGCGGTTTGGTCGTCATTTTCATGCGGCGTCTCCTTTTAGTCTCCAGCGGTGCCAACCGGTGATAAAGATTTCAAGATCACCATCGAGAACGCCCTGGGCGTTCCCTTTTTCAATATTTGTGCGATGGTCTTTGACCATTGTGTATGGATGCAGGACATATGATCTGATCTGGCTGCCCCAGGCGACATCCTTCTTTTTCCCTCGCTCAGCTTCAAGCTCCTCGTCGCGCCGCGTTTGCTCGTATTCATGTAGACGGGCTTTGAGTATTTTAAGGGCCGTCTCTTTGTTCTGAAATTGTGATCTTTCGTTCTGACACTGGACAACAATACCGGTGGGTATATGAGTTATCCTGACTGCTGAATCAGTAACATTGACATGCTGACCGCCGGCCCCGCTAGCCCGGTAAGTATCGATCTTAAGGTGACTCGGGTCAATTTTTATCTCAAGTTCCGCTTCGATCACCGGTATGATATCGATCGAGGCGAAAGTAGTGTGCCGTCTTTTTGAAGCGTCAAAAGGAGATATCCTGACCAGCCGATGTACACCTTTTTCGCCCTTAAGAAGCCCATACGCGTTTTCTCCGCTGATCGTGATAGTCGCGCTCTTGACCCCTATGTTCTCTTCGGAAGAGACTTCGTTGATGGTTGTCTTGAAGTTTCGCGAGTCGGCCCAGCGCAGATACATTCGCAGAAGCATGTTGGCCCAATCTTGGGACTCGGTTCCACCCGCCCCTGTATGCACCATTAAAATTGCGTTATGGGCGTCAAATTCATCGGAAAACCAGAGATGTTTTTCCAACTTTTCCAGTTCGGCTTCAATTTCACCTAAACCCGCTTTGACATCGGCTGCTGTTGGCTCGTCTTTTTCAGCGAGTGCCAGCTCATTCAGGACCTCAAGATCATCAAGTTGGCAGGCTATCCGGGCATAAAGTTCTATTTCTTCTTTTATCCGGGCCAGTTTCTGTGACAGTTTCTGGGCGCGTAACTGGTCTGACCAGAAGTTGGGTTTGGATATCTCGATATCGAGCTTCGCTGCCTCGTCTGTCTTTGAATCAAGGTCAAAGATACTCCTTTATTGAGACAAGCTTGGCTTTTTGTGTTGACAGGTTTTCTTTTTGATTCTTGATCATCTATCCGGCTCCACGCGTTACTCGCCACAACATTTCTTATATTTCTTTCCGCTCCCGCAGGGGCATGGGTCATTGCGGCCCACTTTCGCATTCCCGGTGGCGGGAGAGCCGGATTTCCGCCCCTTTGTTCTTTTACGGGCTGGGGCGGGTTCGGTTTCTGTCGTGATTACCCGGGAATGAGCTTCGGTTTCTACCATGATCGGGACATGAAAGATATAGCGAACGAAATCTTCCTTAATACTGTTGACCATCTCTTGAAACATGGCAAAACCTTCGGTCTGATATTCAATTAGAGGGTCTCTTTGGCCAACGGCCCTTAAGCCGATCCCTTCTTTTAGGTAGTCCATCTCATACAAGTGATCACGCCATTTCTGGTCGACAATGGCGAGCAGTACGTCTTTCTGAACTTGGTTAAAAATTTCAGGTCCGAACTCTTTGCGTCTTCCGTCATGGAAATCGGTGGCCTTAGCTACTAATATCTCTTTGAGATCTTCCTGGTCAATCGCTTTGCGATCGAATTCGTTTTCGTCAATTTCCATCGGTAGCAGTTGTCTTATCTGTGCCAGCAGCCCGTCCCAGTCCCATTCTTCCGGGTATGTTTGGTCGTCAGTAAAGAGATCGATTGCGTTGTGGAATGTGTCGGAAATGATTTCTGTGGTCCGCTCGCTGATATCTTCGCCAAACAATATCTCTTGGCGCTGCGCGTATATTACCTCTCTTTGGCGATTCATCACATCATCATATTTGAGGACTTGTTTACGGATCTCGAAGTTCTGCGCTTCCACCTGCCGTTGCGCGTTTTCAATTGTGCGGCTGACTAATGAGTGCTCAATTGGGTAGTCATCCGGCAGGGAAAGACGGTCCATCATGCTTTTTATTCTGTCCATGCCGAAAAGCTTTAGCAAATCATCTTCGAGCGATAGGTAAAACTGTGAAGAGCCCGGATCCCCTTGGCGACCGGAACGACCCCGCAGCTGGTTGTCGATGCGCCTGGATTCATGGCGTTCTGTGCCCAGGACGTGTAGACCGCCGAGGTCAACGACTCCATCGCCAAGCACAATATCCGTACCGCGACCGGCCATGTTGGTCGCGATTGTCACAGCCCCGGTCTGTCCGGCGGCGGCGATAATTTCCGCTTCCCGCTCGTGTTGCTTGGCGTTAAGAATCTCGTGTTTTACCCCTTGTTTTTTTAACATCTGGCCGATCCGCTCGGATCTTTCTATCGAGATTGTGCCGACCAGAACGGGTTGTCCTTTTTTGTGTCGGTCTGCGATATCCGCAACGACGGCCTTGAACTTGCCTGCTTCAGTCTTGTAGATCAAATCAGAGTCGTCGACGCGGACCATAGGCATGTGCGTGGGGACGATGATCGTCTCCAGCTTGTAAATATGGCGGAATTCGTCAGCTTCGGTGGCCGCGGTTCCAGTCATCCCGGCAAGCTTTTCGTACATGCGGAAATAATTTTGCAAAGTTATCGTCGCCAGGGTCTGGCTTTCCTCTCGTATACGGACTTTTTCTTTGGCCTCAATGGCTTGGTGAAGTCCCTCGCTATATCGTCGGCCTTCCATCAATCGACCAGTGAACTCGTCAACTATGATCACTTCACCATTTTGAATAACGTAATCGACGTCTTTGCGAAAGAGTGCGTGGGCTTTTAGCCCCTGGTTTAAGTGATTGACCAACTGACTGTTGACATGATCATACAGATTATCAATCTTTAAGGCTTTTTCTACTTTCGTGACTCCGACTTCAGTAATGGCAACTGTCCGTGTTTTTTCGTCAACCTCAAAATCTTCGCCGCTTTTGAGGCGGGGGACGATGCGGGCGAAAGATTTGTATATGTCAGCTGCTTTCTCTGGAGCTCCGGAGATGATAAGCGGTGTCCTGGCCTCATCGACAAGGATGCTATCGACTTCGTCGACGATAGCGTAATGGCGGCCTCGTTGCCGCATATATTCTGAGCTTTCATCCATGTTATCGCGCAGATAATCAAAGCCGAACTCGCTGTTGGTGCCATATGTGACATCGGCCCGGTAGGCGGCGCGCCTCAACGTCGATTCCATCTGGTTTTGGAGCAGGCCGACATCTAGTTTAAGAAACTTATATACCTGGCCCATCCACTCGCTGTCACGTTTGGCCAGATAGTCGTTGACAGTGACGACATGAACTCCCTTTTGGGCGATGGATTCAAGGTAAACGGGAAGCGTAGCCGCGAGAGTTTTCCCCTCTCCGGTTTTCATCTCCGAGATCTTGCCTTCGAAAAGGACGATGCCCCCGATAATCTGGACATCGAAGTGGCGCATTCCAAGCACACGTTTGGATGTTTCTCGCACGACTGCGAAAGCCTCTGGTAGTAGTTGATCCAGTGTCTCGCCGTCTTTATGCCGGCGTCGAAATTCATCTGTCTTGGCGGCCAGATCGTCATCGCTGAGCGCGGTTATCTCAGATTCCCACTGGGCCACCTCAGCCGCTCTTTGCTCCAAGAGTTTGAATTTTTTGCTCTCACCCATTCTGAGAGCGCGGGACAATAAATTTCGCATTATAAAATTCTAACATAAATTTATTATGGAAATTGTAAGTTAAGAGAGCATGTCGCGATTAGATCGAATTTTATCGTATTGGCCATTCGCAGCAGGTCTTTTGGATCGGCGGAGCCCCTGATATTTCATGCCCCGGACAATGAGGACGAAGATGCCGGCGCTCAGAAGGATATCTCCTATACTGACTAGCCCGCCTAAGAAACCGGGAAGCGGCCAGGTTATGACATCACCCAGCCAGGGGAGGCTTGTTGTCTTCGACAATTGAACATGAATATGATCGTTGAATCCGGCCGGCCAAGCCTTTATCTTCACCGGCATACCACCATTAGTGAAAATGACAATCAGATTAAGAAAAACGCCGGTGCCCATGAGCGCGGTTGCCGGGGTTGGCTTGTTTCTTGATAGACCGGCCAGAAGAAGAAGAAATGATATTAAAAGCAGGGAATGACCTAGTCCGGGCCGCCAGGCTGAGACAGAAGAGACGAGGGCTTGCATGATAAAAGCCGCAAAGAGTAATTCAACTCCCCGTAGACGAATATCACCTAGTCGCCTAAGATTGCCGCCGGTCAACAAACCGACAAGGATGCCGATGACTATTACCTCAATAAGCATGTGTTAACTTGCGGTTATGATGAGTCTATGCTGGCGTTTCAGAACGTTGATCAGGGCCCGCATTACCTTCGGGTCGAACTGCAAGGCTTCTTTTTTTAATCTTGCGACTGCCTGATTCGGGGTTAAGCGTCTTTCGGCTAGCGGCGTTTGGGTGATCAGATCGAAATAATTGGCGACGGCGATAATTCTGGCCGCCGGCGGATGGTCATGGTTGATATTACGTTTATTAGCGAACGGTAAGTGGTGCTTGCGCACCACATCGGCGTATTCTTTTAAAAACTCGACTTGCTCAAGTATTTCAGCGCCGATTTGCGCGTGAGGAACCTCGTTTTCGTTCATATTCCGCGAGTCAAGAGCCGCGTCGAATGAATCAATATCAAGCCCCAGTTTGCCAATATCGTGGAGCATGGCTGCGTAGCCAAGTTTCTCTAATTTGTCGCCGTAAAGACCCATCTCTCGCCCGATATCGACCGCTAGGTCAGCGACGCGCTCACTGTGGCTCTTGTGGTGGTAATCCTCCACTTGAATAGCGCGCGTTAAAGCCGCGATCGTATGTTTGTATGTGTTCTTGATATCGAGGAATAATTTGAATGAGTAATGCACGACTATGAGAGGCAAGCCAAAGATGAGAATGCTCCAGATTCCCATGGAAGGATACATCATTGATATTAGGATGGCTATGGACGCCAGAGAAAAGTAGATATGGCTCATTAACGCGAAAGAGCCGAGAAAAGCCGGGATAAAAGGTGACTCATGCTTATTGCTGACAGACAGCTGGTCAAGACCTATTTCGAGAACAAAGAATGTGAGACACAAGGCCGCGGCGGCAAGTAAGTCCCAGCCCAAAAGGTTTAATGTGTTTGGCGACGGGGCGGTTACATAACGGCCGCCGGTCCATAAACCGGCGGTAACCACAACTATTGATCTTTCGGCAACCATATATAGGGGGCGTCCGAAATCGGGTGTCTTCTGACGGCTCAGTGTGGCTACGACCATTCCGCCGATTGCGATCGCCAAAGCGCTTGGGAGGCTGAACAAGAGCATGGCGGCTAAGACAAGCGCAGCATCCAGGCTGATTTTGTCTCCTTGCGGGAGCTTAACTTCAGCCAGTCGCACTAGTGCGACTAAGACAATAAGTGCCGCCATCCATAAGTTATTTAGTGCGGCTAGCCGAACGTTGAAAAAGAAAAGCAGAAAACCGACTGCGACAATAACTACTCTAATTTGTGTTCTTATTTCAGTTCTCGTAGGCATTAAACTGCAACTGTCCTTCGCTGAGTTCTTCTTGGTCGTGATACTCGAGGATGTGGAGCAGAGCCTTGATAATCACAGGATCAAATTGTGTCCCGCTGCACTCAATCATTTCTCGACAGGCCTTATCGACTGGCAACGCCCCTCGATAAGGCCGGGGGGAAGTCATGGCGTCGAACGCGTCGGCTGCCGTCAATATTCTTGCTAATAAGGGGATCTCCTCACCCGCTATGCCGTCGATATAACCGGAGCCGTCGAATTTCTCATGATGGTGAAATATGGCTGGAACTACATTGCTCAGGAATTTGATCTCCATAAGGATCATGGCCCCCCACTCCGGGTGCAGTCTGATCCGCTGAAATTCGTCTTCAGTAAGCTTGCCGGTTTTTCGCAGGATATAGCGGGCCGTGCCGATTTTTCCGATGTCGTGCAGAATTCCTGCGTAGCGCAGGATCTCGATCTGATCCTCTCGGATTTTCAGGTGCTGGCCTATTTTTTGGGCCAGCGCTGAAACACGTTCTGAATGGCCCTTGGTGTAAGGGTCTTTGGCTTCAAGAGCAGCGATTAAAGATCTGACCGTGTCCAGGTACGCGTTGCGCAAACCCATATAGATCTGAAACGTCTGCCTGGCCACAATGAGTGGCATCAGTATCAAAATGACGCCGACGCTTCCGATCGTCATACTGATCTGAGCGATTGCCAACCCAAGTGGCGCCAGAGCAAAGTAATTAGGTATGGCCCATCGTACGTTGACTACCCAGACACTAAAGGGCGACATCTCCTCAGCCAGACCAATCACTGTCGACACCAGTATAGTATTGCTGAGGAAGAATGTGATTATCGCGATGATTATCGGAAAGAGAACGTTCGGAAAGTCTTGAACAATGAAAGCCCGACCGAGAGCACTCAGAACGGGCCCGCCGCTGGCCGTATATGCCAATCCGGCAGCGCCCGCTGTCAGCGCGTATTGGCACCCGTTAAATAGCCAGCGATAGGGGTGGGTGCCTTTTTTTAGATCTCTCCAGATAAGAGCCCCGAAAATACTGGCTACAGCTGGTATCGCGGGCCCAAACAAGATTATTGCCGCCAGAATGAGAGTGAAAGTGACGGACACGGCGCCCGCCTTTGGAAGATCAATGCAGAAATTCTCAGCCAGGAAAATGACAAGACAGAAAAATATAAATTGGGGCCAGTTGAAAAAAAAGCGACCGGGCCAAAGAAGGTAGATAAAGAGGCCTATTGTTGCCGCCAATAACAACAAAATGAAAAAGTTTTGCCTCTGCGGCGAGGCCGCTTTTTCCACTTGATCTGCGGATATGTCCGCTATCCCCAGCATATCATCACTTTTTTTATTTCGGCACCCCAATTAACGAACACTTTAACTGCTCCAAAAGGAAGGACCGACATCCGTTTCATTTAGTTATCTACCAGCGCCAACCAGCGCCGCCGCCTAATATCAGAGCCGCTAGGCTCGTGAGCAGAACAATAATCCTTGTTTTCATGGGAGAGGGCCTCCTTCTTATGGGGTCTTCTTCCCAAACCGCTAGCATTGGAAAGGAATGATCCGCTCCGCTAAGGCCATTCTCTAACAGTTTTCTATTTGGATGTCGGTCCAAATTAATTTATCGCCATATTTCGGTTAATCGCGGATAGCGCGGCCTTGATAACGGCGTCATCCTCATTGCCTTTAACCATCGCTGATCCTGAGTGTACCTCTTCACCTGCCCTAGTCATCACAGTTACACAAACCAGGGCCACGTTACCAGAGCCGGCTGGGAGAATTGACAAGTAATCCAGCGAGATATTCGAGTTTGATTCTTTGAATTTAGAGGCAGCTTCCAGCGTAGCCAGGGCCGCTAAGCGAAGACGTTCGTTCTTGGATGAAGCGCCTTTGACAGAACCTGTTTCCCGGCGGTTCTGTCGAACCAGCGAAACGTCAAATGTAGTTTCCTGATCCTTTATTTTAATGGCAATATCATTTACTTTCAAACGCCCGGTCTCGCGCAAAACTGATTCCGGACCTGTATTTATTTGAGCAATACTGATTTTTTTATGATCGACCGGCAAGGAAAAACGTGCCATTAGAAGGGATTCAATGTCGCGAACTATCTGTCGGGGCGCTCTGGTACCTGTTGCCAACACATGAAGCTCCTGTATCGTGTTGTCGCGGTCGCAGACAACGCGCACTGCTTCGATCTCCGCTATTTGGCAGAGCGTGCTCTCAATTTCTGCCCGGTTAATTACCGGGGATTGTGAGCCCATATGCTGTCCTTGCTGTGACGGCTGTCAAAAGTTCGACAACTAACCCTACTACATCGATAACAATCACGGGTTAAACTACTATAACAGTAAATATTTTTTACTAGGCTAGCTTAGCGCAGCTGGGCTGTCAATGGGTTGCCGCACATTTTTCGCGGACGTGAGAAGCTCAAGCCGGTTCGATCAGTCCGTAGTTCTGATCTCGGCGCTTGTAAACGACATTGATTTCAGCGGTATCTGAATTTGTAAACACAAAAAAATTATGGGCGAGCAAGTCCATCTGGAGCGTCGCTTCTTCCGGCGTCATCGGCTTGAACTCCATCTGCTTGACCCTGACAATGCCTGATTCAGCTTCAGTTTTCTTGGCAGGAGGGTGGTTTTTTTTATTGTTATGCATACGATGCGCGGAACTGCTGTAAACCCTATCTTTGTATTTCTTGATTTGTCTCTCAAGTTTGTCCGTGACACCATCAGCAGAGGCGTGCAAGTCGGTCGAGGTCTCGCTCGCGCGGATTAATGGCCCACGAGTAAATAAAGTAATTTCAACGGTCTTATTTTCGTGGATGCTCGGATTTTTTTCTACGATCAACTCGACTTCAGCTGATCTGATTTCGTCCTCGAAATAGCGGTCAAGGCGGCTGACTTTTTCATCGATATAGTCTTTGATGGCCGGAGATACGTCTATATTTTTACCTCTGATTCTGATTTCCACAAGAACCTCCAACATTTATCAAACTGTGTCTGCAATTGTTAAAAAGTATTCGCTCCCGATTGGCTACAGTGTTCCAAAACACCGTAGAAACGTGATCCATAAACGGGGTTTTTGTGAACGTATCATAACGTCGAACCATAAGCAAAGGCATACACTATGACATTCCCAATTTTGTTAAAATGGAACCCTTATGAAAGAAGCGTAGTTTTTCTCGGCAATGTTTAAGTAAAAGTCACTGCACCACAACATCTTTTCGGCGACATTGCGGGAGTGCACACGATAGCCTCCAGAGCTGATCTCTTTCTTTAGAGTCGCAAGATAGTGCCGATCAGTATTCTTGCTACTGGATTCTCGCGATTTGTTTCTACTTTTTGAAAAGTCACTTGTTAGAATAATGTTCTCACTCCATTCTTACTTACTACCGTTCTATCTGCAGTTATCGGAGGGACGCAGACGCGGCACGACTATATCTTCGTACAGGTTTGTATATAAAACTTTGGTGTTTCCCGGCTCCGGCACGATTTTATTCAAAGGCGGGTTTTTTCCGTTTACGTTTCTTATTTATTGAGCAAGGTCCTCGCCAAGGTCAGCACATGGACTGAGACTGCTCCATTTTCTTTCAAGACTTTAGCGCACTCAGCTACTGTCGACCCGGATGTATAAACGTCATCTACAAGCGTGATTGCGGCACCATCTGTGATATCCGAGTTCAGTGGGCCAAACGCGTTTTGAATATTAGCTTTTCGGCCACGCAAATCAAGGCGGTTTTGGTCTTGGGTTTGGCGGGTTCTGCGCAACAGAGCGGCGTGGGGCACACCCAAGAGACTTGAAAGACGGCGCGCCAGGAGGTGGGCTTGATTATATCCCCGGCTCCATCTTTTTTTTCGAGTCAATGGAACCCACGTTATTATGTTTGTCTCAACACTCAAAGAGGCCAGTCGTTCACCTAGTGCATAGGCAAGGCTTTTTTGATTCCCGTATTTAAAAGCGTGGACAATATCTCGCGCTATACCCTCGTATGCCCAGAGAGCGCGGGCACTGTCGAAATAGAGAGTTTTTTCGCGACAGTCCCGACAGCGGGCGACTATCACCAGAGTCGGCTTCCCGCAAAAATTGCAGATGCGATCAGCGAACTGCGGTACTTGGGCAGCGCATTCCGGGCACAACAAGTCGTCGGTCATCTTCAGGCATCCGGGACAGCGCGGTGGATAAACGAGGCCGATCAAGGTTTTTAGATATGACATCATGGGAGCAGCGTACTACTATATTAGTGAAGAAACAATTCTCTGCCAGATAGGGATAGTCACCATACTGGCCACCGTGCTAACCAGGATCGCTCCGGATAGAAATTCCCGGTCTAAGTTGTATTTGTCTCCAATTACAAAGGTCATCAAGGCGATGGGCATAGACGCTTGCAAAACTGTTACACCCAGCGCCGTGCTCGGCAGAGTGATGAGTATTCCTACCCCGATCGCCAATATTGGCACTAGTAGTAATTTCAAGGTCGACAAAACTAATATAGGCAGGTAAGCATGCTTAAAACGGCCGCTTAAGGAGACGCCAATTGACAGCATGATGACTGCTGTTGTGGCTTGAGCAAGCGAATTGATTGCCAGGTTAATAGGTGTAGGCAGTGTTATTGATTGCGTAGCGAACCCAAGCGCTAAACCGGCAAGATTCGGTGTCGCGTAGGCAAAACCCTGACGCCAAGCGCTTGTTGTTCCGGTTCCATACTTGTTGGCGAAGTAAATACCGAGCGTGAATAAGACAACTACTGTACCGAACATATCGTAAAAAACAGCTTTAACGAGGTGTTGCCGGCCGAATAGATATTGTGCCATCGGGTAACCGAGGTAGCCGGTGTTTCCCACACCCGAAGCCAGCATAAAAGCGCCCAGAGTGGCACCTTGGAGTCTCATCGCTTTGGCTGCCGCCCAACCAATTCCCACTGACAGCAGACTTATCCCGAGCGCTATTGCGGAAATGTTGATGAGCGAGACAGAGAATGGGATGCTTCGGGCTGCTGTGAAAATAAGCGCCGGCAACATGATAAAGATGATTAGGTCGTTTAGAGCATTGCGGTCCTCGAACTTAAGTAAACCTATTCGCTTCAAGAAAGCGCCTAGGCCAATGAGCAGAAATATTCCAAGTGTTAGGCTGGTTAGCTCTCTCATTCTATTCTAGCGTTTACTCGCTAATAGTCTTTGATCATACGGTGGATATATTATCCCTAGTTCTGTGATGATCGCGGTCACGAGTCGAGAAGGGGTGACATCAAAAGCCGGATTGGCGACATCAGTCCCCGCCGGCGCCAACTTGACGCCACCGATCTCGGTGATTTCTCTTCCGGCCCGTTCCTCGATGACTATTTGGTCACCGTCAGGGATCGAGAGGTCAACAGTGGAACTCGGGGCAGCTACGTAAAAAGGAATATCATGAGCCAGCGCTAGAACAGCCACCGAGTAAGTGCCGATTTTATTGGCGGTGTCTCCATTAGCCGCTATCCTGTCCGCTCCGACGACGACCTTGTCTATCCGGCCCCTTTGCATAAAGTGGCCGGCCATATTATCGGTGATCAAAGTCATGGGGATACCGGCTTTTTTTAGTTCCCAAGTCGTGAGCCGTGCTCCTTGTAGAAGCGGTCGTGTTTCATCGACGAAGACATGTATCTTTTTTCCCTGATTCCAAGCGGACGCGATTACACCGAGCGCGGTTCCGAATCCGGCACACGCTAAGGCGCCGGCATTGCAGTGCGTTAGAAGAGTATCGCCGTTATTGATCAGCGAGGCGCCAAATTGACCCAGTCGCTGGTTACGTTCTATATCTTCTTCTTGTAACGTCAGCGCCTCTGCGACCAAAATATCTTTCAGGTCGGCAGCCGATTTTTCTCTGTTGGTCTCTGCTTTTTTTACCATACGATCCAAGGCCCAGAATAAGTTCACGGCTGTCGGGCGTGTCGCACCAAGCGTTTTCGCGGTTTCCCTGATTGTCTCCAGAATTCTTGGCGTTGAGTCAGAAGTTGATTGCTCGGCGGCTAAGGCGATCCCTAAAGCGGCTGTGACTCCGATAGCGGGCGCCCCCCGAACCTTCATTGTCTTTATCGCCGAAGCCACTTCATCGATCGTGGCAAGGTCGATATATTTTTCCTCACCTGGCAGCAAAGTCTGGTCGATCATCCGGACCTTGCCGTTATTCCATTCTACTGTTCTCATACTAAACCTGAGAATAGCAGATTCGTCGTGGCCGGAAAAGCAACGCTCCCTCTCGGCTCAAGACTGTTTGCCGGGCCCGGGCGAACGTAGTGTTTCTCTGTAGATCTTCAAGACAGCCTTACCTTGCGCCTCCAGGCTGAAACTGTCTTCTGCTCGCTTCTTGGCTTGCTTCCCCAGCTTATGTCTAAAAATGTCATCTTTGAGCAGACGATTTATGGCGGACGCCAGTGATTGACTATCGGCGGGCGGTACGATTAGGCCCGTGAATTTGTCTAAGTTGGCATAGGGTACACCTGTGGGAAGATTTGTACTAACAACCGGCACCCCGCAAGTGTGCGCTTCGAGTTGAACAAAGCCAAAAGCCTCTGATTCCTCGGTTGACGGCAGCACGAATAGGTCGCTGGCATAATAGTAAGCTGACAGGTCTTTCTCGCTTACGCTGCCGATGAAATGAATACGGTCACTTATGCCCAGTTCAAGAGCTTGTTGTTGTAGCTCGTGTTCGAGAGACCCTTCTCCCGCTATGATGAGTTGCGCGTCGACGGTTTTCATAGCTTCAATGAGAAAGTTGATGCCCTTGTAATAAATCAGACGGCCTAAAAATAGTATCAGGGGTGATCTAAAACTCTCACGTATATCCTTGGCTTGGACGGAAATATCATCATTCAATTGAAATCGCTTCACATCGATTCCGAACGGGATAACTTGACATTTTTCGCTGACTGACTGTAGCCAGGGGGATGATTTTATTATGTTCGGCGAAGAGACCATAATAGTGTCAGCCCGCTTGAGCAGCTTGCGCAGAAACGGCCTGTAGACGCGACGCAACAGTTTTTGTCTGATGATGTCACAGTGGTATGTCAAGACCAGCTTGCCGGGGGCACCGGCGGCTAAATAAGCCAGCTCACCGATGGGATTCGGGAAATGTAGATGGTATATATCTGCGGACGATTGCTTGATAGCGGAGTAGAAACCCGGCGCGAATGGCGCTGATCGGATCACACTCCAGCTTGGTACCCTTGTTATTTTTACACCGTTGATTGTTTCATTGATCCGGCCGCGTGAGTTATTGGCGACAAGAACCTCCATGTCGACTTTTGGGGCCAGTGTTTCGGCGACGTCTTTGACATGTTTTTCCACTCCGCCAATATGGGGGTAGTACCACTTATTTACTTGTATAACCTTCATGTGGATTGAAGATAGCAGAAAAAGAGCAGACCGGTAAGTGGCAAAAAGTCAAGAATGGATCGGCGCAGCGATAGCTGTAACCGGGGGGTTACGCTGCTTTTTGGGCGCCGTGATCGGAGCTGAGTAACTGCTCAAATTTCTCCGCCGGCAAAGGGGGATTAAAATAGTATCCTTGCACCAGCTCGCATCGGCCCGCACGCAGTGACTTAAACTGGTCTTCGGTCTCGACGCCTTCAGCAATCACTCTTAAGTTTAAGCTTCGGGCCAATGACAGAGTAGCGGTCACGATCGCTGCGCTATCCGGGCTTATAGTCATATCGCTTATGAAGCTCTTGTCTATCTTTAACGTGTCAACAGGGTAAAGTTTAAGCGAAGACAAAGAGGAGTAGCCCGTACCGAAGTCATCAACGGCCATTGCGACTCCTAATTCTTTGAGTTCAAACAATATCACCGCGATTTCTTCAACGTTTTCCATAATGATGGTCTCTGTGAGTTCCAGCTCAAGTAGGTGGGGATCGAGTTGGGTTTCCATCAGAATCTGTTTTACGAGCGAAACAAAGCCCGGATCTTTTAGCTGACTATTTGAGAGGTTAACAGATATGCGCAGATTGAAGCCGGCGTCTTGCCAGGCTTTATTTTGTTGACAAGCGGTTCTGATCACCCATCCACCAAGAGCGGGCATTAGACCGGTTTCTTCAGCCAAGTCTAGAAAATCGTCGGGGAGAGTTAGGCCTTTTTGCGGGTCATGCCAGCGAATTAAAGCTTCCGCACCCACGATCTTCTCGTTTTTAACGTCTATAAACGGCTGATAGTAAAGGACAAATTCATTTTTTGCGAGGGCTCGGTTAAGATTGTTTTCCGACGTCAGGCGTTCAATTATTTCAGCGTTCATTGATGGTTCAAAAAACTGGTAACTGTTGCCCCCTTCTTTCTTGGCTCTGTGCATAGCCACACCGGCGTTACCCAATAGAACCTCTGCGTTGTTTCCATCAAACGGGTGAAAACATATACCGACGCTGGCGGTGCCCGTGATTTCTTGATCCATCAGTGAAAAGGGTTTTGACAGCGCTTTAAGTATATTTTGGGCAATCTCTCTCGCGTCTTCCGGTCTATCGAGGCCGGGAAGCAAGATCGTAAACTCATCCGGGCCGACTCTGGCGATGGTCGCCGTTTTCTGTGTCTGCTCGGTGGTTCGCTTAGCGACTGCTCGCAACCACTGGTCGCCGATGTCCCGACCCAGCGCGTCATTGACGAGCTTAAAATGATCAAGGTCAAGATCAATGAGAGCTAGGATTTCTTTATGCTCTTCGGCGAATCTTAATGCCTGAATTAGTCTATCTTTAAGAAGATGCCTGTTTGGCAAACCTGTTAAATCATCATAGTATGCTAGATATTCAATGGCTTTTTCGGCTTTTCGACGATTCGTGATATCGCGAAAGTTCCAGACACGGCCCATAAGTTTATCTTCAAAACGTCTGGGGATTGAATAGCTTTCAATAATTCGGCCATCCACTAACTCTAGGGTATCAAAACTTTTTGTCTCTGGCTCCTGGTGTACAGACTCTACGGTTCTCGCGAAAACGCCGGCTCCTTTTACCTGCTCTAGAATGTGTTTGAATATCCATTTTTCGTTTTTTGCGCTTAAGATGTTAGGAGGGAACTGCCACATCTGCTTAAGCTGTTCGTTTAGCAAAATCACCTGGCCGAGAAAGTCCATGACTAGAATGCCGTCAGCAGTTGATTCAATTGTCGATTCCATCAATGAAACAGCTTCGGCCTTTTTTTGTTCGGTCATATCTTTCCCCACCAAAACCAGGCCTGCGGGGCTCCCCGCCCTGTCTTTGATCGTGGTGACAGAGAGTATGACCGGTACGATGTGCCCCTCGATAGTGCGATAGGATGTATCGTAGCTCGTTGAAGTCGGTACATTAGCCGGTGGGATGGGAAAGATTTTTGCCACCAGGTCATCATCGATGATCATGTTAATTTTCTTGTTTATTATCAATTCTTTTCTATAACCCAAGAGATTGATAGTGGCTGTGTTGACATCTAGAATCCGCCCCTGGGGATCAGCTAGGATCAGTGAGTCCGCCATGGTCGTCAGAACGCTGGAAGCGGATGCCGTCGGGCTCAGGATATGCAGTTCATATTTCCACATAGCATATGCTATCAGAGCGACGGACACTGTCTGCCCGAAGGCGGCAGTTTCAATAATGGACTGACTAAATTGACGCATTAAGGCGTCGAAGAGGGTTGTCGTGATTGAAAGCAAAAGAGCGATACCCAACAAGACAGCCTCCCACTTTTTGCGATCTGTGGCCTTTAAAAAATAGTAAACGAGCAGGATTACCGGCACCACACCAACGACAAATGCCCATGAGCTAAGGGCCACCAATGACGAAGAGGCTTGTATGTTAAAAGTGTAGCCATAAGGGCCTTTGACTGTCTTGACGGGAATAGCGACCGTCGCCAGTAGGAAGGCTAAGAATGTAGACACGTATAGAGTTTGTATGATCCATTTCTTTAACTCCGCTCCAAAGACAAAAATTAGGACAAAATGCGCTCTGAGTGAGAGAGCGAAGATCCAGAAGAAAATGTTCCAGCTCAGCCACCATAAAGCAGTCGCGAAGTTGTTTGTCTGAAGCGCCATGAAAGAGCCAAAAAGACTAATGCTCCAGACAGCGGCCATCAAGGCGAAAACCCTGTTGAGTGGAGCCTTTATGTTTTGGTAGTAGATAAAGTTGCCGACAAGAGCGATAACAATAGCACCTATAAGCGCTATGGCCGGGACAAGGTTCACTTATTCAGCCTCCGGACTACTAAGATGAGACAAAAGCATTTTGGGCAACAGTCATCATTCACTAGGTCGATCCTTAGTTAATTCCCTGAATAGCGAATTTTATAAGCAGAATCGAGCACTTCGGAAGAATTGGCCCCACAAACCTGAGTTCTCCTCGAGGTTGTTCGGCGATCGTGCCGGTATTTCGTAGGGCAGTAGTGCCTGCTTAAGAGGCTCAAATAAATACTATGAGAAAAACAAGCGCTCCGCCAGCTGAACAGCAGGAAAGCTTTTCATTTAAGCTCGGCGTTCCCTCACCGTTCTTCGTCAAAATGGAAGTAATGCCGGAATCTGTAATAGTTGATTTACCTTCTTCACTAGACAAAGCGACAGGTAATATTTCAACATTGTAAACGGGGAGAAAGTTTGGTTCATTGATTGGATGAATTCCGGAACCGGCTCAATGGCGTATACGTGTTTGTATCTAGGTGCCACAAGTTGGCTAAACAGTCCCTCGGCTGCTCTGCAGTCTACGACAACATCTCCTTCGAGATTCGGATCCGCGACTTTCGGCGAGAGGGAATAAAGCGATGGGGCATGGCTATCTTTTTGAACTCATGTTTTCTGGTTGATAATATCTTTTCTTTCTATCTTGTACAGGTGAAAATTGTCTTTCTGTATTACGTCATAAGCTAGTGGCAGTAAGTCTTTTAAACCAGCAGAAACTTTTGGCTTTTCACCTCGGACAAAGATATCCACGGAAAAATCGCCTTCTACGTTTTTCAACTGTTCTTGAATTTGTGAAACAGAATCGACCTTGTATACCCTTTTCATTGATATTGACAGTAGTTGGGGCGGGTAGTTGTGTATTTTAAAGTTTGGCGAAAACACAATCTCTTTATAGGAAGTATTTTCTGAAATGAATTGAGCCGCTTCGGCCTTTTGGTTAAAAGTCTGGTTTTCACCGGGAAACAGAATATGATAATTAGAGTAGACATTTATGAGGTAAGTCCCGGATAAAACAATCATCATCAATGCCGCTGCAGTTGTTAAAAAGCGTTTCTTTGAGCTCTTACCTAAGAATGCAAGAAAAGCAGCCGGCACTAGAATAAACGGTATGGTTGAAAACGGAATTGAAAACTTTAAAGCTGTGAATTTATGGATAGCCGAAAAGTTTTTCAAAGAATAGACCATCAAGAAACTGGGCACTAGCAGCACCCCAATGAGCAGCGTGATCTTAGTAATATCTTTGTTCGTTTCCCTCTTAAAGAGCCCTTGAAGAATAATATATAGGCCCAGTGCTAGAAATATCAGCAAACACAGCCAGAGTATTTTACTTGCCGGTCTTCCAAGGCTTTGAGCAATGTGAGTGTCCCAAAAAATAGTGCCAAAATCGGTTGTATATTTCTGCCCCTCTTTATCTAAAGCCGCTCTGAACACGAATTTAGCCCAAAGCCTGGGAAAAGCGTCAAAACGGTATAGCTGCAAAGCGAATACTGATAGAGCCGCCACTGGTCCCAGCCAAAACTTAGTGCTCTTTTTCAAGAATTCCGGTAGTTTTTTGTAAGGTATTTCAGCGCGCGCGATCTTGTATAAGTACAAAAATACCGCTAGAAAAACAAACAGCCAATCCGTCAAAAAGCCATAAAAAACGACGACTCCTTGGAGAACATCAATTAACGATTTATTTCGCGTGCTAGGTCTAATTACTTCTAGGAATACGACCAATACAAAAGGTAGGATCACGGCTTGAGGTGAGTAGAAAACATTTTGATGCCAATAAAACGGTCCCGGTAAAAATAATTCAAGAAATATCGGAATAGTGGCAAAGAGAAATGAATTAAAATAACTAAATTCAAGTTGCAAAGACAAAAAGAAAAAGATTGTTAAAGAGAGAAATAAAGCAATAAGAAAGTGATTTATGAGATTATATTTCATTATCAATGAAGGTGTAGGTTCGCGACCCCTTATTTTGCTAATTGAATAGATCGGGATAAAGGCCCCGGCTGGATATGATATCCAGTTGCCTCGACTTTGAACAGTCGCGAATTCTATTGATTTTGGATTCTCAAGCATGGCGAACTGAAGTTTCCAAGCACCTTCTCTATACCAGTTTTTTGTGTATATTAAGGTGCTGCCGGTAAGCCATTGTTGATGACTGCTGGAGAGTTTGCCAAGCCATGGTTTTCTCACTTGAACTGTAATCGCGAATAAGATTACGGTTATTAGCAGCAAGGAAACGATAAAGAAAAGAGTTTTTGATTTCTTTTGCCCCGAGAGATTCTCTCTCAATCTTGACCGCTTCCATAGTATACGAGCCACTTCTGTGGGCCATCTTATCAAAAAGAAGAGCCGCCAGAAAGCGCGGGAGGAGCAACAGAGCGCAATAGACGTTAGGAGTTCTACTGCTCCAATGCCTATTGTTCAAGCTCGCCTAAGATATGGTGTGGCGGTTTATTTTGCGTTTTTTCCGTACGCGCACTAGAAAAACAGTCCCACCAATCATGGCCAAGAAGCCGGTGATCATTTGCGGGGTCGAATCGAGCCCTGTGGTCGGGATTATCTGTGTTTTTGGGACCGGCCCTGAATCTACGGAGACATCGCTGATATAAAGATTGTCGCCCTGCGCTGATTCTACAGTTACTGTATTTGTTGAATCTGTGTATAGATAACTTGGGTCTATGGAAAACGAATCTGTACCAGTGCTGCTCAACCCGGTCAGGATCCTTTCTTTCGCTACAATCTCTTTTTTTTATGTTTACGTGCTATCTTTCTACAACAAAGCAAAGACTGACTGGAGATTCTTGGAAGCGCTAGGGGTTTTGAGGTCCAAGCTCTCAGATAGCAAGATAGTAGTCGAGAATCCTAACCGCAAGCCAACGTTTTCTTTTTGTCGGAGAGGTGAGCCAAGCGAGCTCGCTACTCAGCGACACAACGAGATACTAAGAAATATTAAGCGCTAGTAAGCGAAGAAGCCGTGCTTGAAAAAACCCATTTCTTGCCTATCGCGAAAATCGGAGTTTGCGCGTAAATGTTCGATTCCCACCCGAGCCCCGAACTATTTAAGGTTCTTAGCAGCCATCTTGAATTGGTGGACTTAGCAGGACACTATCTGAACGAGGTTCTTGCTGCGTATAAAAAACTTGAGAAACTGGTGTGATTGACAAATCTCGTGCTCAATTAGAAAAAGTCGTCAGCGGGTGCGAGAAAATGGTAATATTTTTGTCATGGGTAAACTTGTGATTCCTGAAGAGAAGATTGGACGTTTTTGTCGTCAATACCATATTCGGAAACTTTCGCTTTTTGGCTCGGCACTACGGCAAGAACTTAGACCGGACAGCGATATAGATTTTCTGGTTGAATTCGATCCGGAGCATATTCCAGGTTTACTGGCGCTCGCTCGTATGGAACGAGAATTGTCTGTCATTTTGGGGGGGAGGAAGGTTGATTTACGGACCCCTGAAGACCTTAGCAGATACTTTCGTCAGCAAGTAATGGAGACTGCCAAGGTGACCTATGCAAGCTGATGACGCTATTCGGCTGCGCCATATGTTGGAGGCGGCAGAAAAAGCGGTAGAGTTCAGTGTCGGCAAAACTAGAGCGGATTTGGATACAGAACAGATGCTTGTTCTGGCCCTTGTCAAATGTGTTGAAATTATCGGTGAAGCGGCTAACAAAGCTTCAGATAAATGCAGACAAGCCCTACCAGCGATTCCATGGGCGGACATCGTTGGCATGCGACATCGATTAATCCATGGTTATTTCGATATAAACCTTGATATTGTGTGGAAAACAGTCACTCAAGAACTGCCTGGGTTGATAGAAGAACTGAAAAAAGCCCAGTCCGCTTGATTCCTCGGCAAACAAAAGTTTGAGTTCCGCCAGCGCTAATCTGTAGTATTTTGCGGCTCTAAGCGGCCATTTAATTTTGGTGGAGGTGGCTAGAAACAAGCAGCTTCGCGGATTAACAAGTCCTGGAAATAAATCGCGGAGCAGATGCCCGCGAGCTGTTTTCTGGTGGAGGCGGCGAGAATCGAACTCGCGTCCAAAAGCATCTTACCCAAACGTCTACGAGCGTAGCCTAGTGGTTGTTTCTCGCCGGTACAAGGTCCATTAGGCAAACCCGTACACCGACCAGCCTGTTAGTTTCCCGCTTCGCTTACAGACATTAGCGAGTTGGTAGTCCGCATAGCGACGCCAGATCCCGGTCCGCGGACTATACCGGGCTGACGTAGCCGACTTATATTATGCGGCTAGTGCTACTGGTTCATTCGCGTTTATTTAACGCCCCAATTGATTAACGAGGTGATTGGAACCTCGGCTCGCTGTCTGGGGTCGAGTAACTTCTGTCGAAGCCTTACGCCCCCAAATTATGATTGAAAACAGTCATCTACCGCGTTATCCTCGGTTTCAACTCGGTCATATGCATAACACATACTCCCTCGCATCAATCTTCGTCTGCCTTGTATCTGACCATTTTCAATCACAATCGTCTACTTCAGTTATCTATGGCGTTATCCTCGGTTTCGATTCAGTCACGTACTTATCGCATGCTCCTTCATCTCGAACCGCGTCCGCCCGGCATCTGACAATTCTCAATCACAATTGTCAATCAACAACTATACACTTATATTATTCCACATTTATTGTCTATTCTCTATTTTATCGGTCTATTTTCTTACATTCTAGATATTGGGTAGGCGTTTTTTGGCGACTGCGAGCACCATGCGCCGGAGCCGAACATAGGAGCGGCGGCAAATTTGCTGTTTGAGCCGTGTTTTGGCGAGTTCAAATTTCGCCCTGTGCAATGAGGCGGAGGCCATAGTCGCGCAGCGGAATATGTTTTTATTTCTATACTCTTTTTACCTCAAGACCTGGGATAGGTTTTTCTTGGCGACTTCGAGCAACATGAGCTGGAGCTGAATTAAGCAGTGGCGGCAAATTTGCTGTTTGAGACGTGTTTTGGCGAGTTCAAATTTCGCCCTGTGCAATGAAGCGGAGGCCATAGTCGCGCAGCGGAGCCAAGAAAAGCCTATCCCAGGTCTCTACTCTTTCTGTTTTTCGCGAAAGGCGCGTTCCATGTCCCGCTTGGCGTCTTTTTCCGCTATTGTTCTTCTTTTGTCGTGGAGCATCTTGCCCCTAGCCAGACCAAGCTCGACTTTGGCTATGTTCCCGCTGAAATATATCTTGAGCGGGACCAGCGTGAAGCCTTTTTCTTTAGTCTTTCCGATCAGGCGGCGGATCTGCGCGCGGTGCAACAGCAACTTGCGAACGCGCTCCGGTTCATGTGCTGAAGTTGTAGCTTTTTCATATGGGCTTATATGCATGTTATGCAGGAAGATTTCGTTGTTGTCGATGCGGGCGAAGCTGTTTTTTAAATTCACTCTATGGGCACGCAAAGACTTCACCTCTGTGCCAAGTAAGACAATCCCGGCTTCAAAAGAATCGTCAATAAAAAAGTTATGGAAAGCTTTGCGGTTGGTAGCGACAATTTCAATATCTCGTGGTTCCACAGAAAAAGTATATCAGAACAAGTACTTAATTACGGTGGACAGCGGTCTTTACAACCAAAACAATTGCTTGCTATATTAATTTAGTGTGTTCTATTTGCTCATTTTTAGGCCCGGCTTTATTAAAGAGGATGAGTGTTGACTGATTCATTCGACCTAAAGGAAGTAAAACTAGCGATTGCTGAAAACCGGTTTCCTTTTCCCAATGATGAGAAACCAGCATGGCGGACATACATCAATGAAGGTGAAAACTCCTCGATGGGTCTTCCGACTGTTGACGGCGATATTTACCCGGACATAGTGGTGATCGACAGGGCTTCGAATATAAATAAATACTTAATGGCTGCGGCTGTTTGTGTTGATGAGCCCGGTTTAGAAGATATGGTGCTCTGGCGCCAGATATCAAACGTAGTTGATTTCTTCTATGTGTTTGTGACTGAAGGACGTTGTCGGCGGGCCGCTGATCTAGCGGAGACCGGCAATATACATGTAAGCGGTTTTCGATGGTTCAGCCAGGACGGTGGATCGACAGAGATTAACGATTGTTTCTAATCCCGGCCAGACGTAGACATCCGCGCTGTTGTTGACCCAGGACAACCTAATCTTTTTCTCCTCTCCTATTTTCTTGACAGAAGTTGCTCAGTCGGGGTAAATTAAGTATAGAAATCGAACACATGTTCGCATATCTAAGCCGCTATCTCCCGGTCGATCTTAAAAGAGGACCATCCCGGCGGTTGAAACATAAAAAGATCTGAGCAAGAGAGGCTTTTTTTGATTACGGAAATAGGCGACCCTATTGTTGTTGCTGCTGTTTTTCGAGACAACTTGATCACGCCAAGGGCGTTTCTTTGGCGTACCCGTCGTTATCGTATAGAAAAAGTAATAGGTCATTATCATTATTTTAAAGGTGTTTACCGGCAGGAATGTTACAGCACAAGCTGTGGCGCGGACGATGTTTTTGAAATTTCTTTTGATACTGAGGATATGTCATGGCGGCTGGAGAGGGTCCATGTGGAAGGGTAGAGAGAAAACAATTATTCATTTAGATATGGACGCCTATTTCGCCTCGATAGAGCAGAGGGATCACCCGATCTATCGAGGCAGGCCTTTGCTTGTTTGCCATACGGATGATGTAAATGGCGTGTTTGGGATAGTCGCGGCGGCTTCTTATGAAGCCAGACCATATGGTGTCAGATCCGGTATGTCGGTGCTTGAGGCGAAAAAGCTCTGTCCCAAAGGCGTCTACCTGATGGGCGATTACAATAAATATCTGCACAACACTAAAGAGTTGGTGAAGATATGTGAGGGTTTCAGTGACCAGGTGGAGGTTTATTCTATCGATGAGATGTGGCTTGACGTCACTGAAACCAAGCGCCATTTCGGTGACAACGTTGGCCGGGTCGCCCATCTTTTGCAAACCGAGATAAGTAGCCGCCTCGGTCTTTCGTCTTCAATTGGGGCCGGTCCCAACAAGCTGGTGGCTAAGATGGCCGGGGAGTTTCACAAGCCGGGCGGCATTACGATAATCAGACAGCGGGATCTACCTCATATTTTGGCGCCGTTGCCTGTAGACAATCTGGTCGGAGTGGGCAGGCGGATGAAAAAGCACTTTGAGCTTATAGGCGTTGCCACCATCGGGGATCTGGCTGAAGTGCCGGGCGACTATTTAAAGAAAAAATTTGGTGTCGTTGGTTTGTGGTTAAAGCAGGCGGCTTTGGGGTTGCGTGATGATGCCCTGACGGCGGGATGTCATCCGGCGTCAACGGCATTGATGGTCAAATCATTCGGCCACAGCGCGGCCCAGGGGAGCGGCGAGGCCGACATTGACAAACTCTGTCAGATCTTGCTTGGCTTGTGTGAAGGGGTGACTCGGCGCATGCGGCGCGGACAATATGTCGGTCGAACAATCACACTCAGGCTTTGTCTGGCGCGCATATTCGGTTTTACTCGTAGCCGCACACTTTCAGGCGCCTCCGACCTGACTGAGTCAATTTACCCGGCCGCCCGTGAACTTCTTTTAAAAGAGCAGCCGGTGTTGGCTAAGTACCCAGCCACTTTAATTGGAGTTAGCGTCTCAAACTTACTCTACGCCGAGAGACAGCTGTCTATATTTGATCTGCTTGATGATAGGTTTATCCGGTTGGCGACAGTTGTCGATAAAGTTAAAGATAAATACGGTGATCGGCTTATTACACGCGCGGCTCTACTTGATTGGAAGAGAAGGTACCATGGGGTGGAGCCGGCCAAGCTCCACCGGGCTCGCTCAACTTGAAGGGCGGCAGAGATAACCGGTTTTTCAAAACCGCCGTGTAATTGAACTTTTTACTTAAAAAGATTAGAATCTTTCAGAGCCCAATCAGGTCAAAAGGAGATAAATACTTGTCGAAAAATATCTGGCGGTTTGTCTCAATCATTGCTGACATATTTTTTATAAATGTCGCTATAATCATCGCTTTCCTCATTCGTTTTAACGGTCAGCTTCCAGCTTTCAACTTTCGAGCCTATACCAACTTAGCGGTCTTTATAAGTTTGATCCAGATAATATTCCTTTACATCTACGACTTGTATAAACCGGAGCGAACCGAGGGCTTAAGCAGCATTTTAACCTCGATCATACAGGCGGTCACTGTTGGCACTGTCTTTACCGCCAGCTTAACTTTTTTTGTCCGGTTCTTCTCGTTTCCGCGGTCAGTGTTTCTCTTGTCGTGGGTCTTGCTTATATTTCTTCTCACAGTCTGGCGTATGGTCGGGGCTCTGGTTCTTAAGATTGATTGGCCCGAGCAACGTATTATTGTCGTCGGGACGGGTGAGCTGGCCCAACAAATCGTTGCTGAACTCGAGAAACGCACAGAATGGGGTTATAAAATTGTTGGGATTGTAGGCCGGAAAATGAGCCAAATCGGTCAGCGGGTCGGCCGGTCCAGTGTGATCGGTATTGTCAGCGACATAGTGCCGCTTATAAAGGAGCATGAAATCGATCGTGTCATAGTTACCACGCCCATACGCCAGCGAGAGCTTCTTGAGGATATGGCGCGCTCAGCGGAGGCGGATGTCAAGGTGGAGATAGTACCTGATTTATACGAGATATTTATCGGCCGCGTTGACTACAACCTGCTCAGTGATATTCCATTGATAGAGCTGACGAAGGACCCGGTGCCCGGCTGGGTGTCGCTCCTCAAAAAAATGGGCGATTTTATCGGCGCGCTACTGTTGCTTGTTCTGTTGTCCCCTGTGATGTTGGCCTGCGCTGTTTTAGTTAAAGTCACATCCCCGGGCCCGGCTCTGTTCAGCCAGGAAAGGGTGGGCCAGGCCAAAACAGTATTTCGAGTTCATAAGTTCAGAACCATGATCGCTGATGCTGAGCGAGCGACCGGCCCTGTCTGGGCTGGTAACGAGGACGAAAGAATAACGTCTCTGGGCAGGTTTCTGCGGCGATACCGGCTGGATGAGTTGCCTCAACTTCTGAATATCCTCAAAGGTGAAATGAGTTTTGTGGGGCCGAGGCCTGAGAGGTCCTTTTTCATCAAACAGTTCGAAAAAGTTATCCCGGGTTATTCAGAGAGATTTAGAGTCAGACCCGGATTGACAGGTTTGGCCCAAGTGAGCGGCTCATATGCCACGACACCTTCCAACAAGCTTAAATATGATTTGATTTATATCTATCACCAGTCAATCTTCTTGGATATTAAGATCATATTTAGTACAATTAGGGTCGTTTTAACAGCTAGAGGGTCGAGGTAGCACAAGGAGATTATGGCTAAAAAAGTTGCGAAGAAGCGCGTCGCCAAGGAGAAAATAAAACTAAAAGAGCAATCGATCTCTTTGTATGATCGATGGATCACGTATATGTGCTACGCCATCCTGGTCTTTTTGCCTTTGGCTTTTTCCCGGATATCATATGATCAATTTGACGGTGTGAAGCTGGCCATATTTCGCGTGCTGGTGCTAGTGGCCGTCCTCTTATGGCTTGCGAAAATATTAAAAGCCCCCGAGGCCATCTCTTGGAGCTGGCGCGAAGGTTTGCTGGCTGGTTTTCTTGTTATCGCGGCCATCTCAACGGTGTCTTCCATTCATATTCCCACATCGTTGCATGGTAAATATAAAAGGTATGAAGGGCTTCTTACCTACATCACATATTTCACAATCTATTTTGTGGCCATGCAGACTTTTCGTCGCAAGGCTCAGCTCAAGACCTTAATTGAGACCATAAGTATTGTCGGCGGAGTCGTCGCCTTATATGGAATACTGCAATATCTGGGTCTGGATCCAATAGCCTGGGGCACAGTCCCCTTCGAGGCGCGCCGCAGCTTTTCAACTTTTGGCAATCCTGATCTGTTAGCTGGTTATTTAGTTATCGCTTTTCCCTGCGCGCTTGTCTCCTTTCTTGACGGCAATCAGCGGCGATGGCTGCATGGTGCAAACGTTTTTTTGCTAGGCACGTGTCTGTTGACGGCCTTAACACGCAGCGGGTGGATAGGGGCGTTAGTTTCTTTGATCTTTCTCGCGGTTCTGCTGGGTCGCAGTCTTAAGCCGTATTGGCGCCAGATGGCGGCAATGGGTTTAGTGGTTGTAATTGTTCTCGGAGCTATGATGATTTTTTCCGCAGACAGTGATCTCAATATTGTCTCGAAATTCCAAGGGATCTCATTATCAAGCGGGACGGCAAAGAGTCGTATTGAGATATGGAAAGCCGGTTATTTCATGATGAGAGACAGACCACTCTTTGGCCAAGGGCCTGGTACGTTCCGCTTGGCGTCCGAGCGTTTTGAGACGCGGCGATATGTGAAATTCGTGGCAGGCGGGACAGTCTCGGATAATGCCCACAATTATTTTCTGCAATTAGCCTCGGGCAACGGGCCTGTCGCAGCCGTGCTCATGTACGTGTTCTTTATCGCGTGGATTATCCGGTCGATCAAGGTCAGGCGGGAGATTATCGACACGACTGACCGGTTAATGCTGGCCGGCGCTATCGCCGGTGTCACAGGTTATTTGGCTACAATGATGTTCGGGATCAGTATTGTCGGGGCCAGTTCATCTTTTTGGCTCGTTATGGCGGCGGTGACCGGCTGCACCAGGCGCATAGATCCGGCGTATCACTCGTATAAAATTGAGTGGGCACAAGAACTGAAACTGGCTGTTTCGGTAGCAATAGCGCTGGTTACCTTAGTAAGCGTCTTCATAGCTTTCTCGATGTACGCCGGCGACGTCTATTTTGTTAAAGCCCTTCGGTCGTCATCGAGCAATCAAAGAGATCTGGCTGTCAGTCAATTTAACACCGCAGCCCGGTTGTATCCGGGCAACGGCAGGATAATGTCTCAGCTAGGGCAGACATATTCGCGCTGGGCAAGTATGGCCAGGCAGCAACAAGACAACAATGGTTTTACGTTCTACGGCAACCAGGCTATTATAGCTTTCAAACGGGCTCAAGAGGCGGAACCTCTGGAAGTAGACTACCAAGTGTTTCTGGCCAACTCGTTGGGTTTCATGGGGCAGAGCAGTGAAGCGATTGAGGTGCTTGAAAAGGTTCTGGCATATCGGCCCCATTCACTACCGGCACACCTGTTGACCGGGATATACAAAGAACATATCAACGAGGACAAAGATGCCATAAAACACTACGAGAAAGTGCTCTACATATCGCCGTCACACCCCGAAGCGCTCAAAAGAATAGTTGAAGTTTACAAAAGATTAGGCAACGACGAGAAAGCGGCTTTCTACAGCAAGCGACTTGAGGAATAATGGCCGGACACTAGTTCAAATAGCCCGAAAAAAAAGTGCGCACTGGAAATTATCCGTCATTTTTGCTAAGATTTAATCCCAAGGAGGTTTGTAAAATGGTCAATAATCTGAAGAATAAACGTATTCCACCAACGACGGTCGCTAGGTTGCCGCTATACTTGCGCTGCCTGCAAACGATTCAAAACAGAAATGTAGATTCAATTTCGTCCTTTGAGTTGGCTGAATTGACTGGCCATAACGCAGCGCAACTGAGAAAAGATTTATCCTATCTGGGTGAGTTTGGCACACGCGGAGTCGGTTACGATGTCGACGAACTGACACTCCAAGTTGGGAAGTGGTTGGGTGTAACTAAGGTACGGACAGTCGCGATAATCGGGGCAGGCTATCTAGGGCGGGCGCTCTGCAACTACAAACGTTTTTCTGACAAAGGTTTTAGTGTTGTCGCGATCTATGATAACGACAGAGCCAAGATCGGCCAAGAAATCGCCGGCATAAACATCAAGCATTTCGATGATTTTTTCTTAGACGCGAGTTTTCAGGTCGACGTGGCAATTATCGCAACTCCCGCCGAAGCAGCTCAAGATGTAGTTGATGAACTGGTGGCAGCTGGAGTTAAGTCGATACTGAATTTTGCTCCTACCAAGATTGAGGTCGGTGTGGGAGTTTGCATCCGGAATGTGGATTTCTTAACCGAGCTGCAAATTATGGGTTTTCACTTGGCCAGCGTTGATCATGGACTTACATCTGACTGCTGTTAATAAATATGACACCTTGACATCCGGGGCAATTCTCAAGCGATTTGAAAGGAAAAGCCTTTATTTGGGGGTCTTGTTGTGAATAAGATCACTAGATGGCTGGGCCCGTAAGACTCTGTGGTGGCACCCTTCCTGCACTTCATATGGCAGACAGACTATTAGTAGACGGTATTGACAGAACGTGCTGGTCAAGCATTCGCCTTAACGGTATAATAAGGGGTGTTTGTCAAAGCGTTAGCCTTCTCTGCGTCTTATGCTTGGGCAGATAGACAATTGACGGTTTAGGGGGGCTGGGGACGCAATTTTGGCCGATTTTGATGAAGAAGCTGGCCATAATATCGAGGAGTTGGTCGGCGTTGAGGAAGAAGAAAAAAAACGCTGGGCTATTCCGCCATTATTACTTTTCGCGTTACTCGCGGCAGCAGCAGTCGCGGCCGGTCTCGCTGCCTACCTTGGGCAATTAGTTCCAGATATCGTACAAATAACTAAGAGTCGGGATTGCCTCACCTGTCACGCTGAATTAGTGCCTGATTTCAGCAGGGAGTCTGTTCATCGGCCATTTGAGAGCATTAACTGCTTGAGTTGTCATACTGAGCATGGTCTTGATTTAGTAAAGTCCGTTACGATTACCGAGAAGCTCTGGGGTAGAGTTTTAGGCAAGAAAGAGAAAAAAAGCGCGATCCCTCGCGATAAAGTAAGAAGCTCGGACAAAGCGCCCAGGCCAAAAGAAATATCTAAGCTTACGATGGGCACCAAACGGTTGTGCGCGAAAGCATGTCACGACGATCTTGTGAACATTGAAAACGAAAAGACGTATAAGATGCCTCCGTTTATGAAGAAGCGGTGCATGAGTTGTCACGATCCTCACGCGTCGAATCAAGACTATTTGTTGAACGCGCCTATAAAAACATTATGCCTTTCCTGTCATCCAACCATATCCAAATATTATCTGAGAACCTACAAACATCCGCCGTTCGCAGTCGGAGATTGCACAAGTTGCCATCGGGGTCATGCTTCCAATGTGGCCTCCTTATTGCGCAGGAATCCAAAGATCCTATGTTTGGGTTGTCATCCGAGTGTAGCCGTCCGGATGAGTTTACCGGTGAAGATGGAGCCTTTCGAAACGGGCAATTGTCCAAAATGTCATAATCCTCACGCGTCAGAGTATCGAAAACTTCTGGTAAAACCCGTGCCGACATTGTGTTTCGGTTGTCATGTCGGAATCAAAAAGCTCACGTCAAAACCCGTGCAGATGCCGCCGTTCCGGCAGGGCCTGTGCTTGGGTTGCCACAGGCCGCACGCGTCAGAAAATCAAAAACTCCTGCGTGCCCCACTGGACAAAAATGAGTTATGTTATCTATGTCATGAGGAAATAAAAGGCAATTATCTATCTATAGGTCATAACAAGGTGGTGAACAATGCTTCTCGTTACCAACCTGAAGCTGGGATTGGAAGTTGTCTCAACTGTCATGAGCCGCATGGCTCCGATTATACGGGTCTTATCCAAAAGGAAGGGATCGCGCTCTGCTTAACTTGCCACGGTCCAAGGCGCTATTTTGCTCATCCGATTGGTTTGGCCTGGCAAGACCCATGGCGCGGCGGCTACCTCAGGTGTACGAGCTGTCATAACCCGATGGGGACTGGGATAGTCAGATTAAAAAGGAAGGACCGCGACGCATTGTGTATAAGCTGTCATCGCGCTGATGATCCGGGTGTGATCTACTCCGAGCGAGGAGCCTGGCACTACCGGATACCCGGTAGTGAATAGCCTGGCTAATCCTTTTAAACACGCAGATACTATTGTATAATCGTGCGACCTTGAGACTTAACAAAAGTGAAGTGAGATTAATCGATGGCGGATAGTTCTTTGGTCGTCGAAGGAAGAGTGAAAAATAGACAGAGCGCGAAAAAAGATAGGGAGCGGCCTCGCAAGGTATTTCTTATTTTCGCGGCCATTGGTTTGGTTTTTCTGGTTTCCGCCGCTTACTTTTTGTGGCTTGGTCCTTTAACAAACGCGCCGACTCAGGATGCTGTGGAATTGCGGCGCAATGGGGCAAATCTTTACCGGGCTAAAAAGTATGTGAGAGCTTCCAAATATTTTGAGCGCTACATCGATTTAAAGCCCCGTGATTGGCGCGCGCGTGAATTACTAGCTGACATCTATTGGCGAATCGGCGACACCGGTCAAGCCTTCAATGAACTAAAATTAGCGGATAATTTAGCGGGCTCAAAGGCCGATCGCCTATATAAACTGGGTCTTCTGGCGCAATTAGTCGATGAAGACGCGGAAGCCGTTACTTACCTGTTGAAGTCTGTTCAATCAAGACCCAAGTCAATGTTGTTCCGTGTCGAATTGGCCAAAGCTTATGTGAAGACAGGGCAATTTGATAAGGCAATCAACGAGTGGCAGGCGGCGATCGCGCTTCTGCCGGAAAAAGATATATATTCGGCTGTTATCTTCGCTGAGCTGGGGGATACATTTCAGAGCGCGGGCGAAAAGGACAAGGCCAAGGAGGCATATCGCCTGGGGCTGGAGATAGAGCCGGCCAATCTTTACCTCAAAGCCCAAACTGCCAAGATCGGCGACTGATCGGCTTGGCTCTGAGACGCGTTTATCTTAAAGCCTTCATCCTCGGGATATTATCATTAATATTGATCGTTTTCGGGTTCACACGTTCGTCCATAGCTCTCGAGGGGCAGGCTGGTCTTGGGACAGACACATCTATACTCTCAAAAGAGATCACACAGAACTCGCGCCAGGTTCGGCTGATTGGGTTGGCGTCGGGCAAATCCGGGAGCGTTGAGACGGCAATTCGCCGCGACGACGGCTTGTTTTGGGAGCACGCGTCCGCTACCTGGACTCCGGAGCCCGTATGGCGGGTGGCGATGCTTTCATCTCTGGGATCAGCGCAGTCTGTCTGGGATGAGGTCTTAAGACTACCGCCTCTCGATGGACAGAGCGTACTGATATTGGCTAGGGCCATTGATAAACACATGATGCCCGATCCGACACCAGCCGGAACGTATATATTCGTTGATAACGTCGCGCCCGAAGTAAAGAGCTTTGATATTGAGGGGCCGCGATGGGTCCAGGAGCGCGGGATTAAGCTAAATCTTGATGTCGAAGGCGCGAAGTATGTCCGTTTGGCTCAGACGCGCGCGGGCCTCGCGCGGGCCAAGAAAATCAAATATCGCCGGTCTGCGAAGTTTCAATTATCACCGGATAACGGACAAAAAAGGATCTACGGGTCGTTCATCGACGCTCACGGAAACACCAAGACAGTCAAACTGACTGGTGGGCCCGTCGGGCTGGATAACGCGTCACCCGTGGTCAGTCATTTAGAGCCGGATCCGGAAGCCAAGTCAGTCAGTGTCGATGCCAAGATCAGTGCCCGGTTTATTGAGGGAAGCGGCATTGATCTCGCCACAATTAGTAGCGATAACGCCACGGACGCGACATTCATTTTAACAGAGGGGGGTAAGCGGGTACCTACGACTCTTTCCTATGATCCGGCCGGAACAACCGCTCAACTCACACCAGACGAACTGCTTATCAAGGGGAAGGTTTACACGGCCTATGTTAAACCGGGAATCAAAGATATTGTTGGAAACGAGCTGAAGGATGAGACATCTTGGAGCTTTCAGGCAGTGGAGCCGAGCCCGCCCGAGACAAAAATCAATAGCTTTATAGGCAAAACCAACGCGACCAAATTTTTGGAAATAACCGGAAGCGCTATCGATCCGGATGGGGTTACATCAGTTTTTGTGTCAGTGCGAGATCCGGAAGGTAGATATTGGGACTCTGATGCTACTAGTTGGACAGTTGAGCCCGCGATCAACGAGGCTGTCATCTCCAGAAAAGGCAAGAGGCAGACGACATGGCAGTGGCGCTGGGATGTTCCCCGGAGCGATGGGTCCAGATACCTAATCACCGCGGTTGCCAAAGACAATTTCCTGGCGCAAGACCAGACACCCGCGGGCATATATGTGACCGTCGATAACCAGGCTCCCGTTATTGAAAGGTTTGTTCTGGAAAACGGCGCGTCGATAACAGCATCAGACACGATCACGATCGAAAGCTCGGCGACAGGCGCGCGTCAGATGCGCTTCGCCCAGAACCTAAGCAAGTTGAGCCGGACATCATATGTGCCCTTCACGCCCACGACTGAATTGAAGCTCTCGAAGAAACCCGGGGAAAAAGTTGTCTTTGGTCAGTGGCGTGATGAGCTTAAAAACGCCTCACAGCCGGGGGAAGTCGGTAGCGTGGCCAAGATAGTGCTGGACAAAACGGGTCCGAAAATATCATCAACATTTCCACACGATAATGCTGATAGTGTAAATATCTCAGTCATGATCACCGCCAATTTTGATGAGATCAGCCTGGATGAATCGACCATCAATACTGAGACGGTCAAGCTGATTGACGCGGACGGAAATGAGGTTTTGTCTCTCATCATATTTGACAGCGTTTCAAAGACCGCTGCCTTGACGCCTGTGGAGCATCTGTTGTACGCCACCGTCTACAAGGTTGTGGTCAGCGGCAGTGTTAAGGATGGACTCGACAACAGCTTGGGGAAAGATTTTGAATGGACTTTCAAGACGATTGGCGTTTCTGACCATCCACCGGCTAAACCAGAGAGCGTTAAGGTGGTGTCTGCCCGAACAGGAGACAGAATTACCTGGTTGCCCCCGTCATCTAAAGACAAGGGCGGGGATTTTAATCCACCAATCCAGGGCGGATACAATGTCTACCGAGCTGAAAACCGAGAAGGACCCTTTGAGTTGGCTAACAAGGTGCCGCTCACCGGCACCAGATATTTTGATATGGACTTCCAAGGCGAAGGTACGCGTTTTTACCATGTTCGCGCTGTAGACGCCGGTGGTAGTGAAGGTGAGGAATCAGAAGTTATGGCAAATAACAAAATCAAGGGGATATTCTTGATGGGGCCGGGTAAATCGGTGACCATTACACCTTCGAATGCCATGATCGAGATGAGACTACCGGCACTGAAGCGCAAAACTAAAATAAGAGTGGAGAATTACAGATCGTCTAAGACGCCGATCTCTCCTATGCGGGTTTTCAGGATTGATTCAAGCCCGACTGTTAAACTGAAGCGTGTCTTGATCAGGGTGCCCGGTGATCCGGCAGGCGCCGTTCTGGTCAAAAAAACAGGCAGCGCCTGGCAGCCCTTGGCCTCCAGTCTCTATTCTTATGACCCCTCAGCCCGGACTATCACCTTCGGCTCATTGATGGCCGATGGGGATTTCGCGGTTGTAAACAGAGTTGATCTGACGCCGCCAAACGCTCCATTGAAAGCTAAGCTCCGGATAGCTGAAGGAAAGCCGCGCGTGAGCTGGTCAAAGGCGATCGACATGGATAGCGGCGTCAGCGCTTATCGCCTCGTCCGAAACGAAACATCACTGAATTCCGGGTCGACGGAGACAGTAATAGTAAACTTGCCGGAGCGTACACATAAATTCAAGGACAATAACGCGGTCGCCGGCCGACGGTATTCTTATAGCCTGGCGTCTATCAATGGTAGCGGTGTGATCGGTGATGTCGTCGAGCTTGGTTCGGTGTTAACGCCGGCGGCAAAGCTCGGGCACCGCCCGCGGGTGGCCGGCGTCACAAATTGTCGCTTGTGTCATTTAGAAAAAAGGCTTTGGCCCACTTCAGGCGTTGCCAACTGTCGGCTGTGCCATGACGGTACGGGGAGCGAACTCGTCATCGACGACACGGACGACGCGGGTCGAAGCTCACTTTGTCGGCGATGTCATGAACTATCAAAAGCGAGCCTTAACAAAGTTCAAGATGAGAAACTACTACCCTGTGGTGGCTGTCACGCAGACAATGAGGGGCAGGAGCATGCCGGTGGCAACGGTCATACTGGAGAATCCGGTATCACCGATCTTGAGTGCGGGAATTGCCACAGTCTACACCGGCCCGGCGAGCGGAAAAACAACTATCTTATCGACCCCACCAACGCCAGAAGTTCCTGGGATGGATCAGGAAACGACTTCTGTCTTGTCTGCCATAAGGCGAACGGTTGGCCACGAGCGATTGATACGGCAACCCGGTTTCTTCCAACCAGCGTGATATTTCGAGAAATGGTCTCGGCACCGTTTTTTCCGGGTTGGGACAAAACAGGCTGGGAAGACACGGGTCATAGTCGAGTTACGTCCTGCTTGACGTGTCACAAGCCACATAAATCACCAAACCGGCGGCTGTTGGCCTATCGCTCGCGGGGCGGAAAATACGCGTATTTTGGTAAGCTAACGGCGACTGAAGAGATTTGCTATGAATGTCATAGGCCGGACGGTCCCAAGGGAGCCGTTGATATCATGACCTCGTCGAGATCTCTATCAAATCATAATGTTAATGAATATGGTTCGCACAGCGATACGGAAACAGCGCAAGACTTGGGTTCACTGAATCGTCATATTAACTGCAATGATTGTCATAATGTTCACAAAGCCCGGGGGCAAAAACGGGAAGCGTTTACGAATCTTGTATCGGGTTCGATCATGGGCGTTGGCGGTGTTGAGATTCTCAACACTGGTCCGGGGGCGATCCCGGGCTATATTGAAGTGAATCCCGCCGCGCGCGAGTACCAGATCTGCTTGAAGTGCCATTCTTCTTATATTCAGCCATATTCAGTTGGTACCGCGGATCTGGCGATAGACTTTAATCCCGCAAATCCATCCTATCATCCGGTAATGGCCCAAGGGCGGAACCGCGGGCTGAAGTCATCATCTTTTGTTAATGGTTGGAGTCAAAAAGCTACTATGTACTGCTCAGATTGTCACTCCGGCGCTGTTGACTCGGACAACGCGCCCGGCCCGCATGGTTCAAAATACCGGTCGTTGCTGGCGGCACAGTATGGCCAGGATCAGGGGCCGGAGCGTCAAAACGAACTTTGCTACCTGTGCCACAACCAGAAGGTGTACGAACAAGGCAAAGGAGGGAGTCGATTTGGTCGTCGCGGTGGCCACAGCGACCATGTTCTAGAAGAGCAACTCGGGTGCCGGGATTGCCATATAACCCACGGGTCGAGTTTTACGGAGCATTTGATCAAGATAACGAATTCGCAGGAGACGTCCGGCACAATTGCTTTTACACACGATACGACTGGCGGTAGCTGTGTGTCCACATGCCACGCTCGCCCCGTCGATGATTACAAATATAAACATTCGTACAAGTGAGTGATAAGCCGGGGACGTCCTCTTTTGACTCAGAATACAAGCTGTGTGAGTCAGGGTGTCTTTATCTCCTCGGGATTTTCTCTGTGAAAATCCCGAGGAGATAAAGACACCCCTCAACCCCCCCCTTTTTTTCTTTGTGAAAATACCAAGGAGCTAAAGACATTCCTCAATCTTGCGCCTGGTTTTCGTTAATTCCGATAAATCTCAAGAGTCCGCGAAGCCGCCTCCGGCCACGAATGTCTACGCGCTTCCTTGAGGCTATTTTCCGCTAACAGGTGTGCCAAGCTCTTGTCTTTAAGCAGCTTCGCGATGAGCCGTGAGAGAGTTTCTTCATCCTCGGCTTCATACAAGAGTCCGTTCTCTTGATCAACGATAAGGTCGGTCAAACCCCCGATCTTTGAGCAGATGATCGGCAGGCCGAAAGTAAATCCCAACTGAACCACACCGCTCTGATAGGTTCTTTTATAGGGCAACACAAGCATGTCCGCGATATTGAAATAGTCAGCTATCTTGTTGTTCGGTATATGGCCAAGCATCTTTATTACCTTATCATCAAGCTTATTCTGTTCAATTAGACGGTCGTACTTTGAGAAGTCGCCAACAGGATTGCCGACAACAAGGAGCTTAAAAGGGACTGAATGATCTCGAATAAGACCGCAGGCGTTAATGAGGTTGTCGAGGCCCTTGTGGGGCCTTATTGTTCCGAAAAACAGAACTACTTTGTCTTCAAGGCCTAGGCCTAACTTGCTCCGTATTTTTTGTCTGTCGACGTCGGAGCTGTGGTTCAAGAAAGCATAATCACCATGCGATACAACATAAACTGGAGCGTGCTTTGGCTCGAAAACCGCGAGCTCATCTTTGTTTTTAGATGAATGCACAATTATGGCGTCGGCCTGTTGATATATAAAACGATAAATCTGTTTATGGATCGGTCTCTGTTCATAAGGAAGAACACTATGGGCAGTGTAGACAACCTTTATTCCGCGTCTTTGAGTGAAGCGGAATGTAAATCTTGAAAACATCCAGTCAGTAAACGGGAGAGACCCCTGAAAGTGCAGAACTGACGGTTTCTCAACTTTTATCCTTTTTCTGAAAGCGTAAAGACCAGAGAAAAGCGAGATAGCTTTCACAGCTTTTGCAAGATATTTTGAACGGAAAATACGCGTGAATATGTTACGAAGCGGGAAGAGTTTGTTAACCGCGAAATCTGCTTGAGCTTCCAACTCATACTCGTCGGCGGTGATCAAGATTGGTTCCGCGCCGGCCTTTGTCAGTGCTTGATTCAAGCAATAAGCATATTTGGCGATACCGCCTCGGCCGAGAGGCTCTACTTGAAAGATTTTCAAAGGCTCGAAAGATTCCATTACCTTTGATTATTTATCAAAGAACCTCATTAGCCAAGCAGAGCTTACAAGCCTAACACGATCCGCTCATCCGGGGCTGTCCATTCTTTTTTCCTGACATCCTCCAGGTCGGCAGCTGTCATTATTTTCACAAGTTTCTTGAAAGTCATTTTTGGTCTCCAACCAAGTACTGTCTTAGCCTTAGACGCGTCTCCCACGAGCGTATCCACCTCGGTCGGGCGAAAATAATAAGGGTCTACTTTTACTACTACCCGGCCGGTCGGGGCGTCGATGCCTTTCTCCTCGACTCCGGTGCCCACCCATTTCAGGCAGATGTCGACCTCGTTAAAGGCAGCTTCGCAGAATTCGCGAACCGAGTGCGTTTGGCCCGTCGCGACGACATAGTCATCAGGTTTTTCTTGTTGCTGCATAAGCCACATGGCTTCGACATAATCTTTGGCGTATCCCCAATCGCGCTGCGCGTCCAAATTTCCGATCGGCAGCGTATCTTGAAGGCCGTGTTTGATTCGGGCAGCAGCTTTGGTGATCTTCCTGGTTATAAAAGTATCTCCCCTCAATGGGGACTCATGATTGAAAAGGATACCGTTGTTCGCGTGGATACCATAAGCTTCCCGGTAATTGACGGTTATCCAGAACCCGTATAGTTTGGCCACCGCGTACGGGCTTCGTGGATAAAAAGGGGTAGTTTCTTTTTGGGGGATCTCTTGCGCCTTGCCAAACAATTCACTGGTGGCGGCGTTGTAGAACCGGACTTTATCGCACAGGTTCAAGATGCGAACCGCTTCGAGCAGTCGCAAAGTTCCCAGGGCGTCGGTGTCGGCCGTGTATTCCGGCGCGTCAAACGAAACATGAACATGGCTCTGGGCAGCCAGGTGATATATCTCATCAGGTTCGATCTCTTTGATTAATCGCAGACAGTTGGCTGTATCTGTGACATCCCCGTGATGGAGGAAAAAATCGGGCTGCCGGTTGAGGGTGCTCTTTTGGAGATGTTCGATTCTCTGGGTGTTCTGCGATGACGACCTTCTTCTTATACCGTGCACGCTGTAGTCTTTGTTAAGCAATAACTCCGCAAGATAAGCGCCGTCTTGACCGGTCACCCCGGTAATCAAGGCTGTTTTCTTCATTTTCACTCCCACTATGCTTGACTTAACTCTGGCGGTGGTTTCTCTCTTTATCCACTTCGGGAGTTGATTTCAAACATCCACACTTCCCAGGCTGTCAAGGTGGCGATAGCTGCAAACAAGGGGTCAGGTCTTGCAATGACACATTTGCATGTACTAGCTCGGCTTTTACGGTCAGAAGCTGAAGGTAGGGGTCGGGATTAGATCTTGCCATTCTGGAATACTGAGCATTACCTGCTTGGAGCGTATTTTGTGGCATTGCAAGACCTGACCCCCTGTATATTTGCGGAGTTGGTTTACAATAGCGGCAGTAGAGCGATTAGTTAGGACAGAGTGATGGCTGGTTGGACAAGGGATAACCTCAAGCACATTAACGTATACAGGCCGGGCAAGAGAATCTCGGAAGTTAGGGAAGAGTTGGGCCTGGAAGAAATCTATAAGCTGTCGTCGAATGAGTCACCGCTTCCACCATTCAAGTCGGCCGTTGAAGCCATTAGAAAAGTCGCTGAGGGTCTCAATCGCTATCCGGATAGCGGCGCTGGTCTTCTTAAGAATAAATTAGTCGGCGACCTTGGCGTGTCCTATGAAAACCTATCTGTCGGCAACGGGTCCAATGAGTTAATCAGGTTGCTCGCGCAGGTTGTACTTGAACCGGGCGATGAAGTGATAATGGCGACACCCTCGTTTGTTGTCTACCCGATAGTCACAGAGATCATGAATGCCACACCCGTCAAAGTACCACTGACCGGCCTGAAACATGACCTTGAGGCAATGGCCGGGCACGTCACAAACAAGACCAAGATTATTTTTGTCTGCAACCCGAACAATCCCACCGGTACGATCGTGACTGCCGACAGCGTCAAGCGTCTAATGAAGACTGTTCCGGAAGATATGCTTGTCTGTTTCGATGAGGCCTATCACGAGTATGTAACCGATCCGGGTTATCAGACTGGTCTCGACCTCAGGGCTGAATATGAGAATGTCATCGTCCTGCGGACTTTTTCTAAAATTTACAGCCTGGCCGGGGCTCGTGTAGGGTATGGAGTTATGCCGGAAGAAGTAGTTGAGGCGATAGACAAAGTGCGCGAACCTTTTAACATCAACACGCCGGCCCAGGTAGCGGCGCGCGCTAGTCTTGACGATCAGGATGAAGTAAGAAACCGTCGACGAAGCAACCGGGAACAGCGAGACCGGGTACAGAGTGCGCTTGACCGTTTGGACATGCGCCGGGCGGAATCACAGGCTAACTTCGTTTACTTCAGCGCGGGACTGCCCGCGGGTGAGGCCTTTGAAAAACTCAAAAAGCAAGGGGTCATTGTGCGCGCTCTGGGAGATGCTGATTTTATTAGGGCGACTCTGGGGACCGCCAAAGAAAACGCCGGTTTGATAGCGGCGCTAGAGTCTTTGAGCTCATAAAAGAAGATGCATGAAGTGTACATTCGGCGCGAGCGTGTCTGGTTTTTTTCCGTCGGCCTTGTTAATCTATTAATCACTTAAATGAATACAGTCGGTTAAAGAGGTTTTTAGAAAGAAGCTTTCTAAGGGGGAATTGCGAAAATGATGGTCGTCATGAAAGAAGAGGCCACCGAGGAACAGGTGCAGCATGTCATAGACAGGCTGGAAAAGTCCGGGCTGGGCGCCCATCTATCCCGTGGCCAATTCAAGACCGTCATCGGTGTAATTGGGTCGCGTGAGTCTATCTCAAAGGTTCCCCTGGAAGCATTTCCCGGTGTTGAAGATGTTATACCGATCCAAAAACCCTACAAGTTTGTTAGCCGGGAGTTTCAAAGTGAAGATACAGTTATTGATGTCAACGGTCATAAGCTTGGCGGGGATACTTTCGCGGTAATCGCCGGCCCTTGTTCTGTTGAATCCGAGGAACAGATGGTTTTAGCGGCCGAAAAAGTCAAGGAGGCCGGAGCCACTTTCTTGCGTGGGGGCGCGTTTAAGCCAAGGACTTCTCCATATAGTTTTCAAGGTTTGGGAGAGGCAGGTTTAAAAATGTTGGCGACTGCGCGCGATGAAACCGGTCTGCCGATCGTCACCGAACTTCTGGACGTTCGCGACATCGATGTGATATCGCAATATGCGGACGTCCTCCAGATAGGGACGCGCAACATGCAGAACTTTATTCTTCTGCTTGAGGCGGGCAAGACAGGCAAACCAGTCGTTCTCAAGCGGGGTTTTGGTACCACAGTGGATGAGTTATTGATGGCAGCCGAATATATAGTTAAGGGCGGTTCCAGACAAATTATCTTATGTGAGCGGGGTATTCGCACTTTCGAGAAGTCGACTCGCAACACTCTTGATTTGAGCATGATCCCTATCTCGAGACACCTGAGCCACCTGCCGGTCATAGTCGATCCTTCGCACGCGACCGGAAAAAGCAGTTTAGTGGAGCCGATGTCTCTTGCGGCCCTGGCAGCCGGCGCGCACGGTATTATGGTCGAGGTGCATCCAAATCCTGAAGAGGCCTGGTGTGACGGGCCACAATCTCTCGATCTTGAGGCATTCGCGAAACTAATGGAAAAAGTCAAGCCGATCGCCGCTGTTCTTGGTAAGAAGGTCTAATATTGTGCAGGAGCCACACAGTGTCACAATAATCGGCATTGGCCTGATCGGCGGCTCGATCAGCATGGCGATTAAAGCCCAATGGCCGGGGGTGGAGATAACCGGTTGTGACCTTGATCCAGATGTTCAGAAAGAGGCGCTGGCTCAAGGAGTCATTGACAAAGGCGCCGACAGTATGGAGTCATGCTGCCGCGGGGCTGATTTTATTTTCATAGCAACACCGGTCATGGTTATCCCCAAAATCATCAAGAGCATCGCGCTCGTTGTGGGGAAAGACACGATCGTAACTGATGTCGGCAGTACCAAAAGCAAGATAGCCCAAGTAGCAGGGAACGTCATGCCGCCGACCGTCGATTTTATCGGCGGGCACCCGCTTGCCGGGTCCGAGCAGGCGGGGCTTAAGGCAGCCACAGGTGAGCTTCTCAAAGACGCGGTTTATATACTGACGCCGACCGACAAAACGAGTCCGGACGCGTTTCAAAAGTTGCACGCGCTCTTGACCAAGCTGGGAGCTAGAGTCATGGCTCTGAGCCCTGAAAAGCACGATGAGATCGTGGCAGCCGTCAGCCATCTTCCACACTTAACGGCGACGTCCCTGGTCAATGTGGTCGCGGCCGTCGAGGATGAGTCTGAAAACCGGCTATTTTTTACAGCCGGGGGTTTCAGGGATATGACCAGGATCGCTTCGGGAAATCCAAACCTTTGGGTTGATATATGTCTCGACAATAGAGAAGCGATAGCCGCCAGCATTCAGAGACTCACCTCTTGCTTGAGCGATGTTCGTCAGCTGATCACCGAGGGGAACCGGCAAGGTCTTCTCGATGTATTAACTATTGCTAAAGACAAGCGCGAGTCGATGTCTCTGGGCAAAGAGACCGCCGCTTTTTTTCGCGAGTTCAGTATTCCAGTCAGTGACAAGCCGGGAGCAATCAGCCAGATAACTTTAACCTTTGGAGAGCTTGGAATAAATATCGAGGATATTCAGATAGTACACTTAGGCAGCGATCGCGGAGTGATAAAACTTTTGGTCAATGACGATCATAATATCTCGAAAGCGGTCGCCGAGATAAAGCATCTTGGCTATAAAGTCATCGAACGCCGACGTGGGCCGGTAGTCAAAAATGAACGATAAAGTTGTAATCATCGGACCGGGGTCTTTGGCTGGGAGCGTCATGGTTCCCGGAGACAAATCGATTACTCATCGAGCCCTGATTCTGTCATCAATTGCTAAAGGTACGGCCCGTCTTTCGAACATTTTAACTTCTGCCGACTGCTTAAGCACGCTGGAGTGCTTGAGGAGTCTCGGGGTGGAAATAGAGAGGGAAGGTAGCCAGGCCACAGTCAAAGGTCTGGGACTTTTTGGATTGACCGAGCCCAACGATATTATAGATGTCGGAAACTCAGGCACAGCGCTTCGAGTGCTTCCGGGGATTTTGGCCGCGCAACCGTTTTTTTCGGTGATAACAGGCGATAGGTCGATTCGCGGTCGTCCTGTTGATCGTATAATCAATCCCCTGTCTGAAATGGGCGCCAGGCTCTGGGCCCGGGCCGACGATAGTCTGCCCCCTTTGGCAATAGCCGGCGGCAGGCTTGAGGGCATTGAGTACACCATGCCCGTTGCCAGTGCTCAAGTTAAGACGACGGTACTTTTGGCCGGGCTTCTCGCCGGCGGGAAAACGACCGTAATCGAGCCTGTACTCTCACGCGATCACACCGAGATCATGCTGGAGTTCTTAGGCATACCGATCTCAATAGAGCCGGCAGCAGGTGACGGACGACGAATCACGGTCGAGGGTGGTTTCCAGTTTAAGAGCCGTAATATTGCCGTGCCGGGCGATCTCTCTTCAGCCGCCTTTTTTCTGGCCGCGGCGGTGTTGGCCGGTGAATCGGGTGTCGAAGCTAAAGGCATCGGGTTGAATCCGACTCGCATAGGTTTTCTGGATGTGCTTGAGAGGATGGGCGCGACGTTGAAGACAAGTGATAAACGTGAAGTAGCCGGAGAGATCATTGGTTCCGTGACGGCTGTCAAGTCGCCGCTTACCGCCGTTGAGGTCGGCGGGCAAATCATCCCCCGCATCATTGATGAGCTTCCCTTACTGGCTTTATTAGCAACCCAGGCAGACGGGAAAACGATTGTCTCAGACGCGGCGGAACTCCGTGTAAAAGAGACCGACAGAATCAGCATGGTGGTCTCGGAATTGGGCAAGATGGGCGCGCGGATTACAGGCACGTCTGACGGCTTTATAGTTGAGGGGCCCACACCTCTGTCCGGTGCCGTTGTCGATAGTCACGGCGATCATCGTTTGGCAATGATGCTGGCGGTGGCAGCCCTTGTGGCTGATGGAGAGACGACAATTAACGGGGCTCACGCTATCCAGGTTTCTTTCCCGGAATTCTTCGACCGTCTACAAGAACTAAATCAACTTAAATAGGGACAGCGACCATTTATACCAGGCCAAATAGCTAAAGTTCGCCATACCTCGTTTCGTGGGTCCAATTGGTTGTTTAAAGAGCTCCAGTTTGGCCAATGTATAAGCATATGTTTGTTAACCAAGTATGTTACAATCTTCACCAATGAGTCGTTTACGCTTGATTATTGGGATAATAATAGGCTTGGTGATCATCCTATTCTTCTTAGGCGCCCAGGCGTATACCGACTGGCTACTGCTCCTAAAAATGGGGTACAGCGGTATCTTTGTTAATAGCTGGATCTACCGTCTAGCGGTTGGTTTTAGTTTCGCGATTTTGACCTTTGTGATCCTGTCACTGAATATATGGCTTGCGAAAAAGCTGTCTCCAAACATTCATTTTATCTCCAAAAGCCGGGAGCTCGAGCAACTCTTGCAGAAGGGTCGGGTATATCTTGACCGATACTTCGCCCTCGCGGCCTACCTGGGATCGTCCGTTGTAGCGTTCTTGGTAGGGGTATCAACGGCCACTTTCTGGGACTCATGGCTCAAATATTTTTCTTATACAAGCTTGGGCGTGAAAGATCCGCTATTCGGCAAAGACGTCAGTTTCTATTTTTTCATTCTGCCGGTCATCGAGATTGTCCAGAATTATCTCTGGTTTGTTCTCATGCTGGCACTGGCCGTCTCTGGTGTGGTCCATCTTATCAGGGGAAGCTTTAATATCGGGCAGGGACTGCAGGCTATCTATCCCAAAGCCAGAATTCACCTTACGACCTTGGGTGCCTTAGTCTTGGCGGTCCTCGCGTCTCAGTGGTTGGTCGCGGGATACAACTTGGTTTACTCATCTCGCGGACTCGTTTTTGGAGCGAGCTATACCGATGTCCACGTGCAGCTGCCCGCCTATAACACTCTGGTCGTAGTTACGTTGATCGCAGCTGTTCTCGTTCTCATAAGCGGTTGGTTGAACAGATTGTCGCTGGGAATATTCGGTCTGGTAGTGGTGGGCGCTGTTTGGCTGGTAGGGTCTGTGGCGTTTCCAGTCGTGATGCAGCAGTATAGAGTGGTGCCGGATGAAGAGGCCAAGGAGCGTCCGTTTATTTCTAAAGGCATTAAATTTACGAGAAAAGCTTTCGCGCTTGACAACGTTGTGCGCAAGAAGTTCCCAGCGAAATCGGGCTTGACCCGCGCGACTCTGGACCAAAACAAGAGCACAATCGATAGCTTGAGGTTGTGGGATTGGCGGCCGCTTAAAAAGACCTATGGTCAGCTCCAGGAAATCCGTCTGTATTACGCCTTTAACGATGTTGATTTAGACCGCTATATTGTCAACGGGCAATATCGCCAGCTGGCTTTATCGGCCCGAGAAATGATGACCGACCAACTACCGAGCCGGGCAGGCTCATGGGTAAACCGTCACTTGGTCTATACTCATGGCTACGGTGTCGTGGCCAGTCCGGTTAATGAGGTGACGCCCGATGGTTTGCCAAATCTGCTGGTCAAGAATATTCCGCCTAAGTCAACGGTTGAAAACCTAAAGGTAGACACGCCGCAGATTTACTATGGTGAAGCGCCGGAGGACTATGTGGTTGTTCGTACCAAGACCAAAGAATTTGATTATCCGGCCGGCGACAAAAACAAGTACACAAGTTACTCGGGTAACGGCGGGGTGGAGCTCAATAGTTACCTGCGCCGACTAGTTTTTTCGTATCGTTTTGGCACAGCTAAACTCCTGATTAGTGACGCGTTGACGCCTAAGAGCAAGGTTCTTTTTCATCGCAATATCATGGATCGGCTGAATCTGATAGCGCCGTTTCTCACTTATGATCCCGACCCGTACATAGTGATCAACAAAGGAAAGCTCTACTGGATAATCGACGCTTATACCATGAGCCGACGGTATCCATATTCTGAGCCCGCCGAGAACGGGCAGAACTATATACGCAATTCCGTCAAGATCGTAGTCGATGCCTATAACGGCGATGTTGATTTTTATGTCGTCGACAAGAAGGACCCGATAATCTCAGCCTACTCCAAAGCTTTTCCCGGAGTTTTCAAACCGCTTAGCCGGATGGATAAAGACCTGGTGAAGCATATCCGGTATCCGGAAGCGCTTTTCAAGATTCAAGCCGAGGTCTACGCTTCTTTCCACATGACCGACCCCCAAGTCTTTTTCGGTAAGGAAGACCTCTGGGACGTACCCAAAGAGCTTTACGATGACAAAACAACGATCATGGACCCTTACTACATGATTCTGCAGCTCCCGGAAGAAACCTCGACGGAATTCGCGCTTATCCTGCCGTTTACGCCGTCAAATAAGGGCAATATGATTGCCTGGTTGGCCGGCCGCAGCGATGCACCTCACTATGGAGAATTGGCGCTGTTCAGTTTCCCCAAGGAACGATTGATATACGGGCCTCAGCAGATAGAGTCTCGCTTCGACCAGGACCCGGATATCTCCCGTCAATTGAGTCTATGGAATCAAGGAGGCTCACGTGTCATTCGCGGCAATTTGCTGGTTGTGCCGATCGGGGAATCGATTCTCTATGTCGAACCTCTCTACCTTCAGGCGGAAGCGAGCGAACTGCCCGAACTTAAACGGGTCGCAGCCGCTTTAGATGACAAGGTTGTTATGGAGCCGACTCTGGCCCAAGCTTTAAGTAGCCTCCTGGGCGAAGAAGCACCTGAGCCAGAGAAGAAAGCCAAGCGTCCAGGTGACAAAAAGCCGCTCAAACGCGACGAACTTATCGAGAAAGCTGCTAAGGCATTTGATAAATCCGAGGCGGCTCAAAAGGAAGGCGACTGGGCTGAGTACGGACGCCAGCTGAAGATACTCAAAGAGACTCTGCAGGATCTGGGCCAGTAGTTAACCGCTCATGCACTGCCTTATCTTATCCTTCTTCGCTTCTTAAAACCGCGATATTTTATACAGAGCTCTGCAGCTAGGATCATCATGATTCATAAGTAATTCAAATGTAATATATATCGTGTGACGCACAGAGAACTAACAGAGAGTAAAAAGACGATGTTTTATGTTCGGTACTTGGTAGCGGAAATATTCCGCAGGCTTGGAAAAACCTTGATCATTACCGCCGGTTTGGCGGTGACAAGCGCAATAGTTATTCTCATAATTTCCGCGTCCCAGGCACTTTCAACCTCACAGGAGCAGGTACTTAATCCTCTGGAAAATGTCGGCACCGATATCCTGGTGTCTTTTTCGGCAACCTCCGAGCGGCTGGGAGATTTGGATGAAGTGACAAGGCTTGAATATCTGGACGAAAATGCCACGAAGACAGACCTTTCAAAACTCGGGGAGCCAGGCGACCAATTTTCAAATGATCAATTCCTGTCGGGGTCGATGCTGACATTCAAATCTTCGGTCACCGAAGAGCTCGATGATTCGCTGGTAGCCAACTACGCACAGGGCTTGATTTATACAGTCACCCACCAAGAAGGTGTGATACCGAAAGTCACGGCTTCTATTGAAACGGGCGGCAAGAAGTATGAGGTTCAGGGAGATATCGAACCAATGACACAGACGGAAGAAGAAGCGCTTGGCAACGCGAAGATGCGCGCGATGGCAGACCTCGAGGCGCGAGGTATAAGCCCAAAATCACCTGAAGCGTACGCTTATATACTGGCCGCCGTTAACGATGCCATGCCCGAAAGATTTAAGGGTTTTAAAAAGGAATTCACGACACCGAAGGAGACCATCACCAAAGATGTCGGCCCTATTTCTACCGACGTCACAACCTCTAACTTTACTGTTGGCGGGGTTGACACAAGGCACCGGGATATTGGATTGATTCTCCCCTCCGAAATCGTAGAGGGCAGCTATTTTAAAGACGGCGCGAGGATTATTGTCAACAAAGCCTACGCTGATAAGAACAACCTTAGCCTGGGGGACACACTTTCTCTAGGAGGTGGCTCATATGATATCGCCGGGATTGTGGAGCCGAAACTATACACGAACACAGCCGATATTTATCTGCCCTTAAAAGAGCTTCAGAAGATTTCAGATAAAAAGAGCCGTGTTAATGTTCTTCTTATCAAATCGACCGACGTAAACTCTTTGGGCGCGACCGAAGATCACCTAGAAAAAATCTTGCCCGGCGCGGTCTTGGTAAGTTCAAAAGACACAGCCGACAAGGTGTCAGGCAGTTTAGTGCAGGCCGCCGAGTTGACTAGCCGCTTTGTCCAGACAGTTAGTATTCTGATAGTCGCCGCCTCATTTATTATCGTGAGCCTGTTGACAGTCTCTTCGATCAACAGAAGAACAAGAGAAATCGGTACACTCAAGGCAATTGGTTGGAGTAATTATAAGGTAATTCGGCAGATTGTGTCCGAGAGCGTCTTTATCGGGTTTCTGGGTGCAATAGTCGGCATTGGTCTGGGCCTACTCGCCATATACATCTTCAACGCAAACAACATTTCTCTTGACGCGATTATCGACACTACAAATACAACTAAGGAGCTGATAGGCGGATACAAATCGGCTCAATCATCATCAATCACCGCGATACAAACATCAGTTGAACTCAAGATACTGCCATCATTTCTTGTGCTTGCGCTGGGAGGAGCGGTGGCTATTTCAGGCGCGCTAATATCAGCTTTCTTTGCGGCCCTTAAGGTGTCAAGGCTTCGACCCCAGGTCGCTTTAAGGAATTTGGATTAATACATGTCACTAATTGAATTAAAAGAACTAAAGAAGGTGTTTAAGCAGGGTTCAGTCCCTATAAACGCTTGCGACAATATCAATACAAATTTGAACCGGGGAGAGTTTGTAGTAATTATGGGCCCGTCCGGGAGTGGGAAGAGTACATTGCTGCAACTGCTGGGCGGTTTGGATAGTCCAACCTCAGGAGAGATTGCTGTTGACGGTCATAATCTCGAAAAACTAAAGGAATCTAAACTCACACAGTTTAGACTCAAAAACATAGGGTTTATTTTTCAGCATTTTAATCTTATCCCGACTCTGACCGCTGAGCAAAACGTAGAGTCAGCTATTAGTAAACGTTCCGGCAGCGACAAGGAAATATCTAAAAAGATGCTTGCCGGCGTTGGACTGGAGTCAAGAGTCAAGCACCTCCCGTCGAGATTATCCGGAGGGGAGCAGCAACGGGTAGCTATTGCTCGATCCCTTATCAATAATCCCAAATTAATTCTTGCCGATGAACCAACAGGAAATCTCGATTCCAAAACCGGCACTGAGATTATGGAACTGTTGGCAAAGCTGAATAAAAGTGAAGGAAAAACCATCATCGTAGTAACTCACTCATCATATGCTCAAAGTCTTGCCGACAGACTTTTTGAGATGAACGACGGTCAGCTGGTAGAGAAGAAATCTTAACTTTCATGGCCCTTTTACACAGCTGGTTAGGTATTTTCGTAAAAAGTTAGAATGGTTGTGATTGCCAAATCATAACAAAAATAACTATTTTTATGAATTTAAGTTAGTGCATTTCTTATCGGGAATAATATGGAATATGGCTGATTCTAAGAATAAAAAGAGGGTATTGATTGTTGAAGATAATCCGGCGAGTATGAGGCTCGCAGTTTTCCGTCTTGAAAACTCAGGCTATGAAGTCATTCAGTCGATCAACGGGGAAAGCGCTCTAGAAACACTAAAGACAGAACTTCCCGATATAATTCTTCTCGATCTCAGGCTTCCCGGAATAAAGGGACAAGATGTCTTTAGGGAAATCAAAAAGGATAATAAGTTCAATAATGTAAAAATCATTGCTCTTACTGCATCAGTAATGCCTGAAGATGAAGAGGAGATAATGGAAATCGGATTTGATGGATTTATCAAGAAACCGATAGGCAACAAGGTTCAATTTATTAATACCGTAAACGACTATCTAAAAAAAGCCGGGTAGCGATTTTTTCAATTTTTTTGTAATAACCTCGGTTAGTAAGGCTCGTCATTTATCTATCTCCTGTCTGGTATTAAAAAAGACGTAAACAGGGAAATTTAATTGAGTCATACGTTGATTGAAATGAGCCTTAATGAATGTCAGCAATCTAAAAAGAAGATTTTCCTTATCTATAACTTTAATCATTTTTCTTACTATTTTATTAACCATAATTTCTACATTTATGATAGACCGCGAGAGTCGTCATTCTGAAATAATAAATTTAAGCGGACAACAACGAATGCTTTCTCAAAACATTGCGCTACTCAGCCTTGAGATGGCGAACATCGATAGTGCCTCCAGACAGAAAGATATTCATCGCGACCTAAGAAGCAGCATCAAGAAGATGAGTTCAAATCATGAGATCTTAACTGGCGATTTAAGAGCGGGGGCCTTTTTCGAGTCCAGAATAGAGGAGTTAAGAGAGATTTATTTTAATGAACCTGAAGACCTGGATAATGAAACGAAAGATTTTTTGAATCATGCTAATATGCTTACAAAAAATAGCACCATTGATCTTGACAATCAACATCTGCTAGCAATATTGAAAACTTCGCCAAAACTTCTAATATCGCTGGATAAAGCCGTGTCAATTAATCAATCGATGGCGGAAGGTGATCTTTTAAACATACAAGTTTTATTTTGGATAACGACTTTATTACTCATTATTCTTATCCTGTCAGTCGCTATCTTTATTTTTAGGCCGACGATCAAAGAAGTCGAGCAAGATGCGACAAACCTTGAAGCAATAAATAAAAAATTGGAAGAGGCAAAAGTAATTGCCGAGCTCGCAAACAAAGCAAAGAGCGATTTTTTAGCGAACATGTCTCATGAGCTCAGGACACCCCTAAATGCTATTATCGGTTTTTCTCAAGAGATAAAAGATGAAAGTCCCGGTCCAATAAACGAAGTTCAGCAAGAGTTTGTCGGTTATATATTGGAAAGTGGTAAACATCTTCTCTCCCTTATAAACGATATCCTCGATCTTTCAAAAATTGAAGCGGGTAAGGTAGAGCTGGAGCTAGGCGAATTCAATCTTAAGACCCTGCTCGAAAACAGCGTGGCACTCGTAAAGCAAAAAGCGTTAAGACACAATTTTAAGCTATCTGTAGATATTAGCGATGATATCGAATACGTCACCGCCGATGAGAGAAAGATAAAGCAGATCGTCTTTAATATCCTTTCTAACGCCACAAAGTTTACTCCCGATGGCAGAACCATAGGGGTTGAAGCGGAAAAAAGAGATAGCGGAGAAGTGTTAGTCTCTGTCTGGGATACGGGGATCGGGATCGAGAAAAGAGACCGCTCAAAAGTGTTTGCCACTTTTGAGCAGGTAGCATCTGATTATTCCAGGGCACACCCGGGTTCCGGTCTAGGTATGCCGCTGACGAAGCAGTTAGTTGAACTTCATGACGGAAAGATATGGTTTGATAGTGAGGGCAAAGATAAGGGTACGCGTTTTAGTTTTACCATTCCGCAAAAGTTTCCCGCAAGCAGGGCGGCATGATGAATCTAGCAGTATCCTCAAAAGAAATCGGGTACATATGGCTGATAAAAAAAAGATTTTAGTAGTAGACGATGAACCTAGTAATGTGCGATTACTGGAAGTCCAGCTTCTCTCGTTGGGCTATGAGATATTAACAGCGTTTAGCGGGGAAGAGTGTCTTAAAAAAGTCATAGATTCGCCTGTCGATCTAATCCTTCTTGACGTCTTGATGCCGGGGCTCGATGGTTTCGAGGTATCAAGGCAATTAAAAACTAATGAAGAAACCCGGTTTATCCCAATTATTTTGGTCACAGCCCTTACAGATGCAGAGTCCAAGATAGAAGGGATAAATGCGGGCTGCGATGATTTCATTTCGAAACCTGTTGATAAACACATATTGCTTGTTAGGGTCCGTTCTCTTCTAAAGGTGAAATCTTACTATGATCATTTGAAGACGTATGAACAGGACTTGGAAAGAGATATTGCAAAGAAGACAAAAGAATTACAAAGAGCATTTGAAAAGATCAAGTTGACTTCTCTGGACACTATTTTTATTCTTTCAAGCGCTGCTGAATATAGAGACGAAGATACCGGAGAGCACATTCAACGCATCAGTCATTGTGCGGAAGCTATTGCAAGAAAAATGGATCTTGACGACGATGATGTGGAGTCAATCTTATATGCCTCACCAATGCACGATATCGGAAAGATCGGCATCCCCGACTCTGTTCTTTTAAAACCCGGAAAGCTTGATCCCAACGAGTGGGAGCAGATGAAACGGCATACGATCATCGGTAAGTATATCCTTGAAGGTTCCGATTCTAAATATATTAAACTTGCTGAAACAATAGCTTTAGATCATCACGAAAAATGGGATGGAAGTGGTTACCCGAATAGACTTAAAGGTGATGAGATACCAATAGTGGGGCGTATTACCGCTATTGTCGATGTCTTCGACGCCGTCATGTCCAGGCGCCCCTATAAGGAAGCTTTTTCTTTAGAGAAGTCTCTGGCGATAATCGAAGAAGGGCGGGGAAGCTCTTTTGATCCCAAAGTTGTAGATGCTTTCTTTGTTGTCAAAGAGAAGATATTGGAGATCAGAGACGTTTATAAGCAATGAGAAGTTATACTCTGGCTTATTGATGATCCAAGCTTAGCTCGTAAGAGCAATTGGGAATAAATAACAGTAATGTCCCATAGAAATAAAGAAAACAAGTTATCCAAAATCTTCAAAACAATTTTTGAAGAATCAGATGATGCGGTTTATGCAAAGGACCTTGATGGTCGGTACTTGTTGATGAACTCAGCTGCTATGGATTATCTCTCGACCACGAAAGAAGTTTTAGGCCGGACTGATCTCGACCGGCTTCCCAAAGAAATCGCTCTGAGAACCATGAAGGAAGAAGAGGATCTCATAAAGGCGGAAAAGCGAAGAAGGTTTGAAGAGACAAAAGACATTAATGGTAGAGAACGGTCTTTTTTGACAACCAAGACGCCCCTCCGTGATGAACAGGGGAACGTAATTGGTTTGATCTGTATTGCCAAAGATGTCACCGAGGAAAAACTGGAGAAAAAACTAAGAAAAAAAAGCGAGAGATTGCGAACAGTAATCACAAGCGCCCCGCTAATTCTAGCTGTAACGGACAAGGACGGAATAATAACAACATCGATTGGCAAAGCCTTAAAGGCCTTGGAGAAAAAATGGGGTGAGAATGTAGGAAAATCTGTCTTTGAGGTTTTTAGGGACAACGACCCCGCGCTTAAAGCTTTTCGTTCTGCCTTAAAAGGAGAGGAATGTGAGGAAGTACTTGAATTCAGTGTTGGCGACAGGCTTCGTATTTTTGAGACGGTATTTTCTCCCGCGTTTGATGAGAGAGGAATGATATCAGGCGTTATAGTAGTCGCCACCGACATTACGAAACGTAAAAAAGCGCAGGAGAAATTAAGGCTTTCCGAGGAGAAATTCGCTAAAGCTTTTCGCGCCAGCCCCGACGCCATCACTATCAGCACCCTTAAGGACGGAAACATAATTGATCTAAATGAAAAATTTTCTAGCATGACCGGTTTCTCTCGCGAAGAGGCGATAGGCAAGACTACAGTTGAGTTAGGATTGATCGATTCACGAGAACGTGACAGTTTAGTAAAGATCTTGCAAGCTGAATCACATGTTCGCGACATGGAACTTTCAGTGCAGACAAAGTCGGGTGATCTCAGCTATGTTTTGCTCACTGCGGAGCCGATCCAAATTAATAGTAGACCGCATCTTATAACAATCGCGCGTGATATAACGGGACGCAAGCATCTCGAGGAAGTCTTAAGCAACCTTGCCACTCGCTTTGCTTCTACTTACGGAACTGAGTTCTTCAACCGAGTCTGCGCACATGTGTGTGAGGTCATGGATGTGGACTACGCATTTATCGGTAGACTAATGCCCGATCAACGTCGCGTTAGAATAATTAGTGGAATAGGCGAAGGCAAAGAGCTTGAATCTCAAGAATACGATCTTCCTGGTACGCCTTGTGATCAAGTTATCGGCAAAGAGGCATGCGTATACCAATCGAAAGTGCAGGAGCTCTTTCCCGACGATCAGCTGCTTAAGGATATGAAAGCAGAAGGGTATGCCGGAATCCCGCTTTTCGCGCGCTCAGGTGAGCAGCTGGGCATTTTCACTATACTCAGCAAGCGTCCGATCAAAGACGAACAATTAGCTTTGTCGGTGATGTCGGGATATTCCGCGCGGGTTGCAGCTGAAATTGAGCGTACTCAGGCCGAAGCTGAGCTAAGGCAAAAAGATCGTGATATACGGAAGGCATACGTCGATGTCTTTAGTGCTGTGACAGATGAGAAGCTACTTATTCTCACTCCTGAAGAAATCCCGTCGGCGCTTGGAGAACCGCATGGAGATTCTTATTCTATTTCTTCATTTAAGCAGCTTGCTGATTCGAGGAACTTTCTTAGGGAAAAGCTTCAGTCACTAGAGATAAGCAAAGACCTTTTAGACAGTTTGATACTTGCCTCCGGCGAAGCCGTCGTCAACGGCGTAAAGCACGCCGGCGCCTGCGAGATGCAGGTATGTTCTCATAAGGGGACCATTCAAATAAAGGTTTCCGATCATGGACCGCGTATTGACTTTAGCGATCTGCCGAAAGCTACCTTGCTTCCCGGATTTTCAACCCAGAAGTCTTTAGGAATGGGTTTTGGGTTGATACTTTATTCATGTGATCGGGTCCTGATTTCGACCGGTCCGGAAGGGACAACGCTGATCCTCGAAGTTGGCGGCACGAAAGAGCGGAATGCATTAGACAGCGTTCTTTCCAGAGGGCTTCTTAAAGATAAAGCTGTCTAGTTTACGAGTTGCTTAAAGCCGATGACAATGACTACTCCAGAGTGTTGATCATGCCTTTAGTGCTTGGTAGTTATGAGATTGATAAACCCATATTCTTTGACGCCGGGGGTTTTTTTGTGCACTGTGCGTCGAGGTTTTAGCTATGTGGACTGCGAGCACAAGGAAGCGAAGATAGTCAACCACGGCTTCTATTGCTCTGGTACAGTACGGTTTCCCCTTGTATCATGTACAACATATGATAATTGCGATTGATGGACCAGCCGGCGCGGGGAAAAGCACAATAGCTAGAGAAGTGGCTCAGGAATTAAAGTTCGCTTTTGTTGATACCGGGGCTATGTACAGGGCTGTTACATGGAAGGCACTGCAAAACGGGGTGAATCCGGAGGACGAAGCGAGTTTAGGGCGCCTCGCTGAGCGCAGTACCATCGACTTGCGCGATTCCCAAATCTTTATTGACGATCAAAATGTTAGTGAAGAGATAAGGTTGCCCGATGTCGACAAGGCGGTTTCAATTGTTTCGCGGGCAAAGAAAGTCAGAGAGCATTTAGTGTCAAAACAAAGGTTACTGGCTCGGACATCTCGCGATATTGTTGTCGAGGGGCGCGATATTGGTTCGGTGGTCTTTCCGAGCGCCGAAGTAAAAGTTTTCTTAACAGCGAGAGTTGAAGAACGGGCTAGGCGACGAATGAAGCAATTAAAAGAGAAAGGGCTTGAGAAAGAAGCCCAAGCCGTCGAGAGTGAGATTCAAGCTCGAGACCAACTTGATTCGGGCCGTGTTTTAAGTCCGCTCGAGAAAGCCGCCGACGCTCATATGATTGACACAACCGATAAATCAATTAGCGAAGTCGTGAATCTGATAATAGGTTTGATTGGCAGATGATATATAGGATTCTGAAGGTTGTACTTTGGCCGATATTCAGATTGTTTTACAAGCTATCCGTCTTGAATGTGGAGCGTTTTCCAGCGGACGGCCCGGTGTTGCTGGTCGCGAATCATGCCAGCTATTTGGACCCGGTCGTGCTGGGGTTGGCGTCGCCCAGACCTGTCTCTTTTATGGCCAGGGCGGGATTGTTTAATATCGCCGTATTAGGCTGGCTAGTGCGCCGGCTTAACGCCTTTCCGGTCAAGCGAGATGCTTTTGATCGGCAAGCGCTCAAAATTGCGCTGGACAAACTCAGATCGGGAACAGTTGTCGGCATTTTTCCGCAAGGGACAAGAAGACCGGGACAAGTGGATGAAGGCCTGCCCGGGGCGGCGTTGATAGCGTACAAGACCGGGGCGGCGGTTTTGCCGGCTGCCATTACCGGGACAGATAAAGTTTTTCCTGGAGGGACATGGTGGCCGCGGTGGCCGCATATCAAAGTAAGTTTTGGCGATCCGATTGAGTTTGGAGCCACCGAAGACAAGAAGGAGGCCCTAGCGCAGATGACAGACTCAATTATGGGAGAGATAAGAGCGTTGACAGGGGAATCGGTCGGATGAAGGTAAGAGTCGCCAACCAAGCCGGGTATTGTTATGGCGTTGAGCGCGCTTTGCGGATGACCGGCGAGGCTGTTAAAAGTCAAAAGAAGCCCATTTTTACCTTAGGGCCGATAATTCATAATCCTCAAGTAGTGGAGTCATTTAAAGCCTTGGGCGTCAATCCGGTTACAAGTCTTGATGACGCTGAAGATGGGACGATAATCGTGCGTACCCACGGGGTTGACCCCCTTGTCATTGATGGTGCCGACAAAAAAGGGCTGTCGGTTGTCGACGCTACGTGTCCTTTTGTGGCCAACGCCCAACAGCGGGCCGCGCAACTGGTTGAAGAGGGTTACGAATTAGTTATTATCGGTGAAAAAGAGCACCCTGAGGTGATCGGAATTTTAGCGCACGCGAAAGGGCAAGCTGTAGTGGTGGAGAAAGCTAAGGACACTGCTCAGATTAGTCGCGGTAAATCCATAGGCGTGGTTACTCAGACAACGCAGTCTCTCGAGAATTTTCAGCAGATAGTCGCGGGCCTGGCAGCGAGGGCCACCGAGATGAAAGTCTTTAACACAATATGCGGAGCTACCACCAGAAGACAAGATTCCGCCAAAAAGTTAGCCGAGCAAGTGGACACTATGATTGTCGTTGGCGGTAAAAACAGCGCTAATACGTCTCGTTTGGTCCAGATCTGCCGTGCCACCGGTACACACACATATCACATTGAGACAGCCAGGGAGCTAAAGGGGTCATGGTTCGAGGAAGTGAGGGTTCTCGGTTTAACGTCAGGCGCTTCAACTCCTGAGTGGCTACTTGAGGAAGTAGTCGAGGCGATAAAGGAGTTTGACTAGTTTGACTCTGAAAGCAGATCCGATTTTAGTGAGGATCTCCGCAATTGATCCGGGCGGTCCCGCCGAAAAAGCCGGCATCCGTGTTGACGACGGACTAGTGGCCATAAATGGGTCTCGGCCGCGGGACATAATTGATTATCAGCTAGCCCGTGAGACAGATATTATTCATTTTAGGCTGATGCGCGGCGACCGTATATTGGATATAAACATCGACAACACGAGACGCGTGCCGCTGGGTTTATATTTTGAAAAATCGATTTTTGATCAGCAGAAGCTATGCGAAAACAACTGCGTTTTCTGCTTTATCGATCAAATGCCGTCCGGTCTTCGTGACTCGTTGTATGTTAAGGATGATGATTTCCGGCTCTCATTTCTTTATGGCAACTTCATCACGCTCACTAACTTGAGTCGCGCTGATTTAAAAAGAATAGTCGAGCAACGGCTTTCACCGCTCTATGTTTCAATCCACAGCACGTCCCTTGAGATCCGCCGCCGCTTGATGAATCATCCTCAAGCTGATAGGGCGCTAGATCATCTACGGGTGCTTCTTGACGGCGGCATCCAGGTCCATCTCCAGATAGTTTTATGTCCCGACATAAATGACGGTCCGGTATTGGATGAAACTCTACACGTGTTGCTGCGTGATTTTGAGGGCGCTGAATCAGTGGGGATTGTGCCTGTCGGGTTGACTGGTAGCCGTAGCGGCTTGCCCCGCCTTGAAGCTTTTTCTTCTGATCAGGCGATGAACCTGGTGGCAGCCGTACATGACTGGCAGAAACGGGCCTTCAAGAAGAAAGATTACCGCTGGGTATACGCCGCAGATGAGTTTTACCTTCTGGCCGGAATCGATCTGCCGCCTTTGAAAGACTACGACGATTTTCCACAATTGGAAAATGGCGTAGGAATAGCCCGGACTTTTATTGAAGAAGTCAAAGATTGGCCCGTTGGGCCCGAAGGTGCCGGCGGGGCGTCAAAGCATGTGCATATCTTGACGGCGCCGATGGGGAGTCGTGTGATCGAATCTGTTGTTGATGAGATAGCGAAAAAGGCCGGTCTTGGCATCTCCTTAATCAAGGCCCAAAACGATTGGTTGGGTGGCCGGGTATCTGTCTCAGGCTTGCTGTCCGGTTCCGATATAATAAAAGCGATTATCAAAAGCGAGCCACAAGGGATTGTTCTCATCCCGGATATCTGCCTAAATTCTGACGGCCTTTTTCTCGATGATCTGTCCGTGGCCGACGTTATCAAAGAGACTGGATACGCAGTGAGAGCTGTTCCAACAGGTGGAAGCGCGTTTATGCTGGCATTGGCAGAGTTGATAGGTGGTTAAAGTATGGTAAAACCTTTAGTAGCAATAGTGGGGCGGCCGAATGTCGGCAAATCGACTCTAGTGAATCGGCTGGCCGCTACGGGGCAGGCCATTGTTGATATTAAGGCCGGTGTTACCAGGGATCGCAACTATATCGAGACTGATTGGGGAGGACGAGAATTTGTCTTAGTCGACACTGGTGGGTTGCAGCTGGACGACAAAGAGCCGATGACTCAGGCGATTAAAAATCAAGCCATGGCGGCAGTGGAGGAAGCTGATCTCATTTTGTTCGTGGTCGACGGAAAGTCCGGGTCGATTTCCGACGATTCCCAGATCGCGGATATTCTAAGGAAGAGCAAAAAGCCTCTGCTTCTCGTCGTCAATAAAGCGGATGATCCAGCCGACGTTAGCATCGTTTTCCCGTTTTACGAATTTGGATTGGGTGAACCGATACCGGTTTCGGCCAGCCATGGGCTGAGCATCGGCGATCTGCTCGACACTCTGGTTGACCGGCTACCGGACCGCGACGAGCCTCAGACAAGTGCGGATGAGACCCGTGTGGCTATCGTCGGGCGGCCAAACGCCGGGAAATCCTCAATTCTGAACTATATCTCCGGATCAGAGCGGGCCGTTGTTTCGGAAACGCCGGGAACAACGCGAGACGCGATTGATACTTTTATCGAGCACGGGGGAGACCAGTATAGGTTTATCGATACAGCCGGTTTAAGGCGGATAGCTAAATTGTCCGGCAATCTTGAATACTACGGGATACTGCGGGCAATGAAGGCCCTTGAGAGCGCGAGCATTGCCCTTCTGGTCGTCGATTCCGAAGTTGGAGTCACTGATCAAGATCAGCGTATAGCCCGGATGGCGAGGGAAAAAAACTGCGCCTTAATCATTTTGCTAAACAAGTGGGATCTGCTTGATCCAGAAGAAGGGGAGGAAGTCAGTGACGAGGTCGGCCGAAAATTGGGCTTCGTGAGCTACGCGATTGTCTTAAAAACATCGGCGATTTCCGGACGTGGCCTAGGAAAACTCTATAAGGCCATCAATCAAGTGAGGGATTCTTTCGGGAGCCGGATATCAACTCCGGACATCAACCGGTTTCTTTTCAAAATGAAAGCCAGGCATCTGCCCGTGAGTAGAGGGAAGTCGCTGAAGTTGCGTTACTCGACACAACTGAAGGCTGGACCACCGACCTTTCTTGTTTTTGTTAATGATCCAAAGATCGTGGATAATGCCTATAAGCGATTTTTCGAAAAGAACATTAGGGATGAGTTTAACCTGATCGGGACACCGGTTAACTGTCTGTTCAGAAAAGGCGTGAAGAAATGATTGTGGCCCTAGCTATACTGGTCGCGTATTTAATCGGCGCGATCCCAACCGGTTATCTGGTTGGCAATATCGGTTATGGCCTTGATATTCGTCAGCTTGGAAGCGGCAATCTAGGAGCTACAAATGTTCAGCGTGTTCTCGGGACAAAGGCTGGGCTGCTGGTTTTGGCAATAGATGTTTTGAAAGGAGCGTTGGCGATTTCCGGTTCTGTCTATATCATCAATCGTTCGGTTTCTTTTCCGATAAAGCCTGGTGCCGCCAGTTCCGCGTTGATTGTAATAATTGCCCTGGCCGTCATCGCCGGAAACATGTTCTCTATTTTCATGAAAGGCCGGGGAGGGAAAGGTATTGGCTCCGCGGCCGGCATTTTATTTATGATGATGCCGCAGATAGCCGCTGTTCTTTTTACCGTCTGGCTGATTATTACGGTCGTCACCAAGTATGTGTCTTTAGCCTCCCTGTCAATAGCAGCGCTGTTTCCAATTCTTGTCTGGTGGCTTCACGGATCTAATAAGCCATATATGATATTCGCGTTCGCGGCTTCCGTGATGGTTTTTTACAGCCACCGCTCCAACATCAAAAGGTTGATTGCGCGTTCTGAATTGAGGGTTGATCAGGGGAGGGAAAAAGACAAGTGAGTAAAGTGGCTGTTATAGGCGCCGGCAGCTGGGGGACGGCTATCTCCGGCCTACTAGTTCACTCCGGTCACGATGTGACTTTATGGGGGCGGGATTCTGCTCTGGTCGAAACGATAAACACCAGCGGCCGGAATCCTCGTTATCTCAAAGATGTTCAAATACCAAAGGGTGTGCGGGCCACCTCCGATCTCGCGTCGGCCTTAGCCAAAACGGAGTTTATCACGGTCGCCGTTCCTTCACAGTCAATGAGGAGCGTCGCTGTTCAAATTGCCGATAAACGATCCGGGAATCCCATTGTTGTCAGTCTAACTAAAGGGATAGAAATCGGGACATTAAAGAGAATGAGCCAGATTATCGAGGAGACGGTGAAAGACGTGAAAGTCGCGGTTTTGTCAGGTCCAAATCACGCTGAGGAAATTAGCCTCGGTATTCCAAGCGCGTCGGTTGTCGCGGCCCAAGACAGTGATGTCGGAGCTCGCGTTCAAGAGTTATTTATGGCTCCGTCATTTAGGGTTTACACTAACAAAGACGTTATCGGTGTCGAGTTGGCCGCTGCCACTAAAAATGTTATCGCGATCGCCGTTGGTATTTCAGATGGCCTGGGCTATGGCGATAACGGCCGCGCGGCTTTAATGACCCGCGGTTTGGCCGAGATGACGAGGCTCGGCAAGGCCATGGGCGCGCAGCCGATGACTTTTGCCGGGCTCGCCGGTGTGGGTGATCTCATAGCGACATGCACCAGTCGGCACAGCCGTAATCGGGCGGTTGGCGAAAATATTGCGAAAGGTCTGACCGTTGATGAGTCGCAAGCGGAGCTGGGGATGATCGCTGAAGGCGTAAAAACAGCTGAGGCAGTCCGCGAGTTAGCTGAGCGTTTTCAAATTGAAATGCCCATAAATCAATCTGTCTATGAAGTAATCTATCTAGGGAAAGATCCGAGCAAATGCGTCTCCGAGCTCATGAATCGTGGGCCGGCCGAAGAAGATTTGGGGGCTGGATGAGGGGGTTTTAAGGCCGGATAGCCGTTTTTTCAGTCGGCTTTTTGTCGGTCTTTGATTTGTCGGTCTTTTCAGGCTTTTGCTTTTTATCGGAAGCATCGGTTTTTTTCGCCTCAGCCTGCGTGGCCTTAGTTGACTTCCTGGCGTAGTCGGTAGTGTAGAAACCTGAGCCTTTGAATATTATTCCAACCGGATGAAACACTTGTTTTATCGGCCCGCCGCAGTAGCGACAATCCGTAGGCCGGACGTCGTTTATCTTTTGAAACACCTCAAAATCTTTATTACATTTTCGACATTTAAAGGTGTAAGTAGGCATAAGTATTTCCTCCCGAAAGCCATAACCTTACAGCATGTGACCTCAGATATGCAAGGAGAATTGTTTATTGATAGAATAAAATAAAGCGCCTGCGCGACCAGCTATTTGTCGCCGGACGCTTCGTATAAGCGAAGGTGAGTAAATGGCTGAGTGTTTGGTCGTCAAAGCGGACGATATTGAAGTCGCGCTTATTCCCGCGGGAAAAAACTAAATTTTATGTCCTTCAAGAGCTCCAGCAAGAATGGGCTGAGACTTTTTATTCCGGACAGCGTGTCTGATGAGGGTGCCTCAGTCGCGTTTACGACCCGGGTAGGCGGAGTTAGCGAGAAACCCTTCGATTCACTAAATCTGGCCCTGCATACTGAAGATATGCCGGCGGCCGTTCTCAAAAATCGCGTTCTGGTTAGCGATAGCTTAGATACTCAGCTTGATAATTCAACCTTCACTCAACAAGTCCATGGCGATAAAGTTGCGTGGATCAGCAAAGACATAGTTGGAGCCGGGGCGCGTCTATTTGATACGGCGGTACCGGAATCTGACGCTATGGTCACCGACTTGAAGAATGTAGCCTTGATTGTTTTGTCCGCTGATTGTCTCCCTGTTATCTTGGTTGAGCCCGGCAGGAATCTGATCGCGGCGGCACACGCCGGTTGGCGTGGGACTCTAGCTAAGATTGTTGGCAAAACAGTTGATATGATGGTTGACGCCGGCGCTGACGTGTCGGCGATAAAAGCTTATCTTGGGCCGGCGATCGGAGAATGTTGTTTTGAAGTCGGCGCTGATGTATATGATCGTTTCTCAGTCGCCTTTAGGCTCCCCCCATCGATCGGGTCGCCTCGTCTGCACCTGGCTGCCTTAAATGAAATGATATTAGTAAACACAGGTGTTAAGCCTGAGAATATTGGTAATATCGGATTATGTACTGTTTGCCGACCGGACCTGTTTTTTTCGTGGCGGCGTGACGGCGTTACCGGCCGTCAAGGCGCGTTTGTAAGCCAGTAGCGGAACCCACTATTCGCCAAATGCTCCCTGTTAGCGCTAGAATAACGTTGGTTCAAGGCAGTAAAGATATTAATTTGGAGGGCTATGCGCCAGACTTTTCACGAAGAATTAAAAGACCTAAAGGACGAGGTATTAATAGTCGGCCACCTGGTCGAGCAGGCCATAGAACACGCTGTTGAAGCTCTTGTCACCAATGATCCGGCGCTGGCAGATGAGGTTATCATCGGCGACAATGAGATAGACAGACGCGCGCTCGCGATGGAAGAGCAATGCATGTCTGTTGTGGCAACGCAAAGCCCGGTCGCGCGTGACCTTCGGCTTATCTTTTCGTTCTTGTTCATAAGCATTCATCTGGAGCGTATGGGAGATCTGTCTCAGAATATAGCTGAGATGGCCAAGAGGCTGTCCAAGGAAGATAGTCAGCCCGAACTTCTGGCTCTCATTTCTGAAATGGGCCGCCAGGTCCGGGGGATAGTGCATACTGGTCTAAAAGCCTTTGCCGAGAAAGATTTGGAGTTAGCCAGGGTGCTTCCTCGTATTGATGAGCCGATAGACGCGCTCTTCAAGAGATTCTTCAAAGAGCTGGCGAAGGTATCCGATATCGAGCATTATTTTGAGTGGGCAAGCAACATGGTCTTGGCGAGCAGGTATCTTGAGCGTATCGCCGATCACGCTGTCGACATCGGCGAAAGAGTAAGTTACTTGGTCACCGGCAAACTCGAAGAGAATTAAAAAAATATGGGTATCCAACATATCCGGACAAATCTTCTGGCCGTGCACAAAAACCTCAAGGCTGCAGCTGAGCGAAGCGGGCGAAATGAATTCGATATCCGTTTAGTCACCGTCGGGAAAACCAGATCAATCGATGAAATATCGGCGGCCATATCCTTTGGCGCCAGGGATATTGGCGAAAACCGAGTCTCGGAATTGGTGGCCAAACAGAGTCAGATTGACGCAGAGGTCAACTGGCATTTCATCGGGACCTTGCAGCGGAATAAAGTTAAGCAGGTCGTTGGGGTCGTTGAGTTGATACACTCCGTCGACCGATATGAGCTTGGCGTGGAAATTGACAAGCGAGCGTCAAAAGCAGGGTTGGTTCAGTCGGCGCTGGTTCAGGTAAATGTCTCCCGAGAGTCTACCAAACAGGGCGTTGACCCAAAAAAACTTGAGAAACTTATTGCCGAACTTGACAAGCTAAGGCATATTAGTATAGAGGGCATAATGACGATGGCTCCGTTCTACCGGGAACCGGAGTCCGTCAGGCCGGTATTTGCGGAACTGAAGCGGTTGTACGACAATTTAGAAGACCGCTGGAATCTTAGATGGCTATCGATGGGAATGACGAATGATTTTGTCGTAGCTGTTGAAGAGGGCTCAAATATGGTCCGGGTCGGAAGGGCAATATTCACCGACGGCGTGTAAGGAGTGAGAATGAGAGATCTTTGGCAGAAAACGTTGACGTATTTTGGCTTATCGGATGAAGACGGGTACGAGGATGAATTTGAGGATGATCTCGAAGATGAGGGTCTCTACACTCGTGATTCATCGACGGTTAGAAGAATAACCCGGTCTCCGGATCCAAGCAGGGCTGAACGCGCGGCCGCTCTGCGATCGGTACAGGCTCCTACTGTTAGGGTTAACATTGTTGAACCCAAGGGGTTTAACGATGCCCAACAAATTGCCGACAAGTTCAAAGCTAAGCAACCGGTAATTATTAATCTTCAGCAAATAGACGCCGATCTCACAAAACGCTTAATCGATTTCGGTAGTGGATTAACATATGGGCTCGGCGGGGGCATGCAGCGCATTGCCGAGAAAGTGTTTTTACTGACACCTAGCAACGTTGAGGTCAGCGCCGAAGAAAAACGGCGTCTGCGCGAGCGGGGCTTCTTCTTCAATCAATTCTAAGTTTTGAAAAAGATCAGCTTTATCGGGGCGGGGCAGATGGCACAGGCCCTAATAGAGGGGCTTTTGTCGAAAGACACGCTTCGGGCTGATCAAATAATCGCTTCTGATATAGACGACAAAAGACTCGCACAGATATCCCGAGCTTATGGCATCGAGACCACCTCCGATAACATTATCGCGGCCGAGCGCAGCCAGTACGTTTTATTGGCCGTCAAGCCCCAGCATATAGATGTTGTTTTGGTCAACCTCAAGAATCATTTAAGTGTCGAGAAGACGGTCATATCTATCGCGGCCGGCGTAGAGAGGTTGCGAATACAGGCGCTCCTGGAATTGGACCTCCCGGTTGTGAGGGTCATGCCCAATGCACCGGCTTTGGTCAATGCCGGTGTGTCAGCGGTGGCTCTGCCGCCCGATCTAGAGGAAGATCAAAAAACATTCATTCATAAATTGTGGGCGTCCGTAGGTGAAGTCGTCTATGTTGATGAAGAGGACATTAACGCTGTAACAGCAGTCAGCGGTTCAGGACCGGCTTACTTCTATCTATTTGTTCGCGAGCTCGCGCGGGCGGGGGTTGAGGCCGGATTGACAGAGGAGACGGCGCGGGTTCTGGCCCGACAGACTTTTTACGGGTCCGCGGCTTTGCTCAAAGAGTCCGGGCGAAGCGAAGACGAATTGATAAGCTTGGTGACGTCTCCTGGTGGAACCACAGAATCCGCGCTACAGGTTTTCGACGCGTTGGGTTTCGGGGAGACGATAAAAAAGGCCGTAAAACAGGCTCTATCCAGGGCGAAAGAACTTGCAGATTCGTAACAGGCAACCTCTTTTTGTCCAGCCTCTAAAGTCAAAGTCGCTTATGATTTTACTGAGCTCAAATAGTATGATAGACTTTCCCCAGCTCTTTGATATCAGAGGGATTAGCGCTTGCCGATTATCGATCTAGTTGACAGAGCTTTTCAAATCTATAGTTTCCTGCTTCTGGCCAGGATATTAATGTCTTGGGTAAGCCTGCCGGATAATCCGACAGTAAATATGATTGCCGGGTTCATACGAGATGTGACAGAGCCGTATTTGGGTATATTTCGAAGAATCTTGCCGATGGCGAGCATGGGCGGAGCGGGCATAGATTTTTCACCAATAATTGCGTTCTTTGTTTTGAACATAATCAGCCAGCTTGTACATACCATGTTAGTTCAGCTTATAGCGTAAGGGATAAATCTTGAGGAGGGAATGTTTCGATGAAGCTAACACCGCTTGATATTCATCATAAAGAATTTCGTCGGGCTATCCGTGGTTACAACGAAGAAGAGGTAGATGTTTTTCTTGACCAGGTTGCCGCGGAATTCGAGCGCGTATTTAAAGAAAATATTGAGCAAAAAGAGCAATATGAAAAAATGAGCGAAAAGCTTAAGCAGTATGAAGGCATCGAGCAAACCTTGCAAAAAGCGCTTCTTACCGCTCAACAAGCTGCTGATGAAGTACAGAATAACGCTCAAAAAGAATCGGACTTGATAGTCAAGGACGCTGAATTGAAAGCAAAAGAGATAATTCAGCAGATTTTGTCTGAGAAACAGGAGCTCCAGAGGAATCTCGAGAAATTACAAACCGCGGAAAAGAATTTCAAAGATAATTTCAGGGAAATGCTCAACCAATACATCACCGGTATAGAAAAAGTTGAAAAGGGAGAGGAACCTGATTCAGGTGAAGGAGCGTCTTTCAGTGTTGATGAACAGGCTGTCTCGGAAAAGCCGCCTGTGGTATCCGATAAGGCGTCTTTTGAGAGCGACGCGCACGAAGAAAAAACCGAGTTTGACCAGAAACCTGACAATGACGTTGAAAAGGAAATTGATGCCAAGCGGACTGAGATAGAAGCCAAGCAGGCGGAAATGGAAGCGAAGAAGGCCGAAGAAGAGGCAAAGAGCGCGGAAATTGAAACTCAGCTTCGTGAACAAGAAGACAAAGAAGCGCGAATAGAAGCAGAGGTGGAAGAAGCCGAACACGGAAAGCATGAGTCGGCGCCGGAGGCATCAGTTTCAACCCAGAATGATGTTAAGCAGACTGACGATGGACGGCTAACATCCGGGTACAAGATACCCGAACAGGATGTCCCCGCTGAACACCCTGATCTTACCGGATCTCCCAAAGGCGGGACTGATTGGGTCAAGCCGGCCGGGGAACGGTCGGGCGCAAAACAGGAACAACCACAGAAGCCTGTGGAACCAAGCACAGACGTCAAAGAGGGCTTTAAGGTAACATTGGGCCACCCGGAAACGGGAAGTAAAGAGAAAGAACCTTCCGTCGATACGCGCCCTGAGCAACCGATGGACAGTGGCGCAGAGAGTCCGACACCGGTGAGCGAGACGATTCCGGAGTTTAGGCCGGAGGAAGCTGGGGAGAAACCTTCGGAGCCGTCGGAGGTGGCTCAGAGCGTGTCCAGTTTTTTCGACGATGATCTCGGTGTTGATGAGGAAGAAAAGAAGAGCGATCACGACGAGAATATTTCGGATAACAACTCGACGCCCTAGCTTTGGCGTGGCGCTTATTCTTTACCGGAACTAGGGCATGACTTGGATTCAGGCTGGTAGTGAGGGTAAAGTTCTCCTGAAGGTGTGGCTGCAGCCAAGAGCGGCAAAAGTTGGGATTGTCGGGGTTCACGGAGATGCCCTGAAAATTAAGACAACAACCCCGCCGGTTGTGGGAAAAGCCAACAAGCAATTACTCAAGTTTTTGGTCGAACGTCTTGAACTATCAACTTCTCAAATTAATCTTCGTTCCGGCAAAACAAGCAGGCATAAAGTTGTCGAAATCCGGGGACTCTCAATTAACGAAGTTAAAGACAGGTTGGATATCTAGGAGCCTGTCTAAGTATGCCCGACGATAGCGAAATATTTAGACAGGCTCCTAGTTAAGCTTGTTGAGGATCAGCCCAGTGCGAGGTTTGGGATAGAAGAAAGTCGATTTCTGAGGCATTTTTTCGCCGGCTTTGGCAATAGACACGATTTGTTCGATATTTGTCGCGCGCACCAGCACCGCCAGAGACGCCTGTCCACTATCGACAAGCTTGACAGCTTCAGCGGGCTTTTGAGTAAAAGAGAGTCGCGGGTCACCACCGGCAATATTGAGCAGAGGGCTGAAAATTGTCTCTTGCAGCAAAGATGTGTCCAGACGCTTCGACACGGAGTCTTGATCGCTGGTGAGCGCATCTCTTGGGGCTTCAAGACGCAAGAACTCTCCGCTGGAGTAAAGACCGAAGGTCACCATCTTTCCTCCATCGTTTGGCTCGAAAATATGATCGACAGCCATGTTTCGCGAGATCTTATATTTTGACGGCACTTTACTGAGGAAATCGTCGAGGCTGAATCCGTCAACGTTTATTACGCGATGTGTTGGCAAGACCATCAAGTCTTCGTTGGCCATATCAACTAGATACATCATGATATATTGGGAGTCTCCCGGCATCCTCCCGTCAGAAGCCATGCTTTTTAAGTAATTGAGCGAAGTTTCGTAACGGTGATGGCCGTCCGCTATGAACAGTTTTTTTGTTTCTAGAGCATCAGTGATAGCCCCAATGAGTTCCCGATCAGTTAAAGGGATAACCTCATGTGCTGTTCCGGCCTCATCCGAGGTGCTAATCAGAGAAGGGTCTGAAGCGGATTGGTTGAGTATCCTTGACACAACACCGCTGGAATCACTGAAAAGCGCGAAAACCGGGCTAAAATTGGCCTGACACGCCTCAAGGAGGAGGCGCCTGTCTTTCTTTGGCGCCGACAGCGTTTTTTCATGCGGTAGAACACCACGGCCCAATTCTTCTAGTTTCACGAGACAGATCATACCTGTGACTATTGCTGTACCTGTTTTGCCGACCTCGTTTCCTGCGACCGCGTCCTGCTTGTATGTTTGTCTATATATATATATAGATGGCTCGTCGTCTCTGACCAGAACGCCGTTCTTTTGCCATTGGTTGAAAGTGTCGGCGGCGCGAGTGTAGCGGTTCTCGATGTCCGAATCTTGTGGTTTTGTTTTACCAAGATCGAGCCGGATGATGTTAAGGGGGCTCTTCTCATAGTAGTGCTCTTGCGCTTGCTTATTGATTATATCGTATGGCGGTGTCGTCACCTCATCAAGGCTGACTTTCTCCTGATTGAAATGTATTCCGCGAAAAGGGCTTATCTGAACCATATCGACCAATAGTAAACGAAAGCCTGGTCCTTGACTACTAATTCCGCTTATTCAAGCTCAATAATCGTCTGCGGGAGCCTGTTGGAGCAAGCTGTAGAAGATGTTTGTTCGGCAACTCATTGACATTTTGGTTGCGTCATAGTATCGTGACAGCGATGTGCCCCATGTTCAGGCAAGAGTTGTAGTTAGTGTTCGTAATTAGGAGGTAAGATGGTACAAGGTACGGTCAAATGGTTCAATGCAGCCAAGGGGTATGGATTCATCGAGCAAGAAGCAGGGGAAGATATTTTTGTTCATTTCTCAGCAATTGGAGGCGACGGTTTCAAAACTCTTAACGAGGGCGAAGCGGTCGAATTTGAGATTTCTGAGAACGACAAGGGTAAAAGTCAGGCAGTTAACGTAACCCGGACAAACGCGGAAGAATCTAACTAAAACAAATCGGCCTCCGTGGCAATGTGGCGGAGGTCGGTTTATTTTTTACCGCACTAATCTAAAACACCCAAAAAGTTATTTTCTTAAGTTCATTTCAAGAAACTAACCATTTTGTTCTGCTTTAAATTGTCAAACGCTTGGGCCAAGACGGATCATTGACGAAAATATTGGTGAGAGCGCCGTAATTCCCCTTCTGTTTAACCTGCCATCTATCTACTCGCGCAAGCGCGAGTGTCTTAAATGAATAAGACGGCCTCTACCCGCCCAGCGCCTTCTGAAGAGATCGGTGGCGACACGTTATTTCGCGCTCTTGTGCCTAACCACTGCGTCCGGTTTCTTCAGAAGGCGCCGGACTATTTGAGTTGCACCCGGTCGGAGTTTACCTCGTTTCACCTTAAGGAGAGACTCCTTAAGCTCGTCTCTGTGGCACTTGTCGTCTCTTTCGAGCCCGCCCTTACGAACGGCAAACCTCTTACGCGATAACATCGCGTGGGTGGGGGATATTTCCTCTAGATCACAGCTTTCTGATCCAGCGGCAGGTCACGCTCTCACCTTCTTCATTATAACAATTTAAGAACGGGGTTCCTACAGATCAAACCAACTCTGGTTCTTGCGCTTGGGTTTTTGAGGCCTCAACTATCTTGGCAGACTGGTCGGGCGGGACTTCCTCATAATGGGAAAAGACCATAGAGTAGCTGCCGCGACCTCCAGTGAGCGATCTAAGTTCAGTGGCATAGCGTTGAATTTCACCCAGGGGCACTTGAGCTTTTATTACCTGATGACTTCCGAGCGGCTCCATACCCAATATTTTGCCCCGTTTTCCGCTCAAATCCCCCATAACATCGCCCATGTTCGTGTCCGGGACGATGATGTCAAGTTGATAAACCGGCTCCAGAAGATACGGCTTGGCTTCGTTAATACCTTTTCTAAACGCCATGGACCCCGCGATCTTGAAGGCCATTTCCGAGGAGTCTACAGGGTGAAAAGAACCATCGAACAGGGTCACGCGAAAATCTACGGTTGGGTAATTTGAAAAGACACCACCGTCTAGAGCCTCGCGGATACCTTTTTCAACCGCCGGGATAAAATTCCGGGGGATGGCTCCGCCGACGATCTTATCGACGAACTCAAAATTCCGGCCGCGCGGCAGAGGATCCAGTTGGATCCAGACATCGCCAAATTGCCCGCGGCCGCCCGTCTGTTTCTTGTATTTGCCTTGCACTTTGGCATGGCCTTTGATCGTTTCCTTATAAGCGATTTTCGGGGTTGTCGTTTTTGCCTCAACACTGAATCGTCTCTTGAGCCTATCAAGGACAATATCGATATGAAGATCGCCGACGCCTGATAGCACTTGCTCATGTGTGACCGCATCACGCTTGAAGTGCAAGGTTGGGTCTTCCTCGGCTAGCCTGACTAGGGATGTACCCAACTTTTCGTCATCATCCTTGGTTAGCGCGTGGACCGCGAAGGACACCAGAGGCTCCGGAAAGATGATCGGGTCAAAGATAACGGGGTTTGATTCATCACATAGAGTATCCCCGTTGCCGACATTGGCCAACTTAGGCGCCGCGCCCATATCGCCGGCCGGGATCTCCTTTGTCTCTTCGTGCTGCTTTCCACGGACAAAATAGATGTGGCTAATCTTGTCTTTCTTGTTTTTACTGGCGTTGAAGATTTCATGTGTATCTGTTTTTAAGGTACCGGAAAAAACACGGAAGTAAGACAGTTTGCCAACATAAGGATCGACCACTGTCTTAAAGACGAGAGCCGAGAGAGACTGGTCTGTGGTTGGTTTTAATATGACTTCATCCTCACTTTTGGGCTTATGTCCGACGACATCGCCGGCCTCAGCGGGGGAAGGCAGATCGTCGATCAGTTTTGTCATCAGCTCCTGCACTCCTATGGGCACATAGGCGGAACCACAGAAAGCCAGTGCCAGTGAGCCGGAAACCAGAGCTTGTTTAATGCCGTTGGCTACTTCTTGTTCAGTCAATTCCTGGCCCTCAAGGTATTTCTCTAGCAGAGCGTCATCACCTTCAGCGACGGCTTCCATTAGCTGGTCACGATAGGGGCCGGCTTGATCAGCGAGATCTGAGGGAAAATCTTCTGTCGATATCTTCCCGGCTTTATATATATAGGCTTTGTTATTGACAATATCAGCTATTCCTTTAAAACTCTTTTCGGCGCCGATCGGCAGCTGGATAGGCACAACTTTGTTGCCAAAAGCGCTCTGCAGGTCGGCAATGGTTTTAGAGAAATCGGAGTGCTCTTTGTCAAGACGGTTGATGAAGAAAAGGCGCGGCAGATTGTGTTCTTCGGCCAATTGCCAGGCTTTTTCTGTCTGCACCTGAACGCCGCCGACCGCGTCAACTACAATGAGAACCGCATTCACTGCCCGAAAAGCCGCGATGACTTCGCCAAAAAAATCAGCGTATCCGGGGGTGTCAAGAAAATTGATTTTATGGTCTTTCCACTCACACGGGACCAGGGAGGTGCTGATCGATACTTTTCGATGAATCTCTTCGGGGTCATAGTCTGATGTTGTGTTTCCATCGTCCACGCGCCCGAGGCGGTTGATCGCCCCTGTTGCATGGAGCAAGGCTTCGGTCAAGGTGGTCTTGCCGGATCCTCCGTGACCCGCGATTGCCACATTTCGTATTTTTTCAGGTGGATAAACCTTCATAAACCTCTCCTACTAATGACGTTGCTTTGCAGTAAAGTTTATTGCCCAAAAAACCGATAAATTTCGCTGTCCAGGTGGACAACTTAACTTTTAGAATAACTTAATTAGGTGTTTCTGTCTAATTATATGTGCACCGTTTTGCAACTTTTACCAGCGTACGTTATATTAGTACTATGAATATTATCAACCGCCATTGTCCCCATTGTGGGCAACCAATCCTGCAAGGAGCTCTTTTTTGTCTTGACTGCGGTAGTCGAATTCTCGGGGCCGCCCCGACGGCCGGGGGGCGCCGACTGACCAACCTGGGGATTCCAAATGTCACCGTTGACTTGGAGACCCTGCCCAGTGGTTCATACATCTTCGTTCTGGAAGGTGTGGACAAGGGATGTCGGTTTGATTTAGTCGACAAAGCAACTTTTATCATAGGTCGCGATGATGCCGACCTATCACTTCAAGACCCCTTTATCTCGCGCCGGCACACTGAAATCAAGTCAGACAAACAACGCTGGCTCATCTCAGATCTTAGCAGTACAAATGGATCATTCGTAAATGACATACCAGCCAAGGGACAGGAGCTGCTCGACGGCGACATCATCGAAGTCGGCTACAGCACCCTCATGTTTCGCGTAAAACTCTAAAGGGCTAATTAAAGATAATGTTCCCGACCATCAAGAACTATCAAATTGTTGAGGAGATCGGGCGCGGCGGGATGGCGACTGTCTACAAAGCCTGGCAACCGTCACTTTCCAGACAAGTGGCTCTGAAAGTTCTGCCGCCTTATTTCGCGCATGATGAAGAATTGGTCATGAGGTTCCGGCGTGAAGCCCGGGCTGTGGCGAAACTCAGGCACCCTAATATCGTCCAAGTTTTCGATTTCCATCAAGAAGAAGAGCTTTTTTATCTGGCTATGGAATATATGAGCGGCGGATCGCTTCAGGACAAAATTACCGCGGCCGGACGACTCCCGTCTGCCGAGGCTTTCAAGCTTGTGCGGCAAGTCGCTGAAGGGTTGAATCATGCTCACAGCAAAGGTTTTATTCATCGCGACATAAAGCCGAGCAATATTTTGATTTCAGATGAGGGTGACGCTGTCATTACCGATTTTGGCATAGTCAAAGCGCTCAAGAGCACAAAGTTGACGAAGACAGCGATCGGTGGTCTTGGAACCTCGGAATATATGGCTCCCGAGCAGTCCAGGGGAGAGAAGGTCGGGCCCGCGAGTGACCTGTATTCACTGGGAGTAGTCCTCTATGAGACCCTTACCGGCGCCCCTCCTTTCATAGCGGAATCAGCGCTTGGCGTTGGCAATCGCCACGCCAGTGAAGAACCCCCAAAGCCCTCAACTATTAACAAAAATGTCAGCCCTGAAGAAGATGTCCTTATACTCAAGCTGCTCGCCAAGGAGCCGGCAGATAGATTTGCATCCGCGTTGGAACTGGTAGCGGCTGTTAATTCCTTAGGGCAGGGCGGCCAGGCAAATAGACCCAAAATAACTCTGGTAAGGCGCGATACCCGAGTGGCTTCCAGGATGCCTCGTCTGCGTTCGCCGGGTCTCGATCAGAAACGAAAAAAAGAAGGGGACACATCCGGGCATCAGACAACCGCTCCGAAAAAACGTTTCAGGCTCTCGGCCGCGCAGTTTGCTCGGCTGATTATCGCCCTTAGCATCATATTCATCGCCAGTATCGCCGGCTTCCTCGCCGGTTACGTCGTTTTTCCGGCGCCACGTGAGCAGAGTGTTGTAAAGGCTAGCCCGTCGCGAGAGGCGCCCAAGCCAAAAACAAAAAACATTAAGAGCGTCAAAGGCCCGGCGATCAAGAGCATCGAGATCGCGCCTAGTGAAGCGCTACTTATCGTGGATGAGACAGCAACGTTCAGTGTCCAAGGGGTCTTTTCGAACGGTTCAAGAAAAGACATAGAGGCTTCCTGGTCAATATCGGACAAGGCAGTGGCCCAGATCGATGCTGACGGTATGCTCAGGGCTTTAGCTCCCGGGTCGTTGGAGGTCAAGGCTGAGTTCGAGGACTACTCGGCCGTCGCTCAGGTAGATGTCATGGAAAAGCCGGTTGAGACAACTGAGACAGTGCCATCACCTGACGCGTCACCGGAACCCGCGCCCATCAAGAGATACCGGCGTCGGCTGATTGCGCCATCCCCGGCGCCGCAGGAGCCCGTGCTATCCATACCGCTCGTAATTAATTAGGGACAGCGACCGTTTATACCTGCGCAAACATATTCATTACAGATAGGTGCTTTTACTATGTCCGTTGGTTGTGCGTTGCATCAAGCAGAGCAGACTGTCCCCATATTATGTAGCCTTGCATATATAAAGGTTATCTTTCATAATACAAGGATGATTAAAAGAGCGATACAAAAACATATTGAGAAATCATTAACAATATTTCCAGTTGTTGGGATCTTGGGTTCGCGTCAGTCCGGCAAAACCACACTGGCGAAAATGATTAAGAAAAGCAGCCGTAAAAAAGTTGTCTACCTAGATATGGAGCTGCCTTCAGACCAAAACAAACTGCTCGAACCAGAATTATATTTAAAACAATTTACAGATGAATTGGTCATTATAGATGAAATACAGCGCCTGCCATCATTGTTTCCACTTTTGCGAGCCCTAGTCGATCAAGATAAGACCAGTGGGCGATTTCTTGTTTTGGGCTCGGCCTCCCCGCATTTACTAAAGCAGTCTTCCGAGAGTCTTGCCGGACGCATTGTCTATCATGAGCTCGCACCGTTTTCAATTAAGGAGGTAGGCAAAGACAAAATCCGAAAACTGTGGTCTAGGGGCGGCTACCCGGACAGCTTCTTGGCCCGCAATGATGAAACAAGTTTCAGATGGCGGGAAGCTTTTATCAAAACTTACCTAGAAATGGACCTTCCTCAACTGGGCATTCGTGTTCCAGCGACCCAAATCAGAAGGTTTTGGACTATGCTCGCTCACCTCAACGGGCAGCTTCTCAACGCTTCTCAAATTGCGCAGAGCTTAGGAGTGTCGGCGCCATCCGTTAGGCATAGGTTAGACATACTTGAGGAAACGTTCATTGTTCGAAGGCTATTACCTTATCACGCTAACCTGAAAAAAAGGCTGGTAAAATCGCCAAAAGTGTATATTCGAGACACCGGTTTGCTTCACGCGTTGTTGAGTATCACGGGGTTAGATGATTTGCAGAGCCACCCTGCGCTGGGCGGCTCTTGGGAGGGATTTATCATAGAGCAGATCATAGGCTTAATTCCTATGGGTTGGCGAGTATTCTTTTATCGGACAATAGCCGGGGCGGAAATCGATTTGCTGTTGTTTGACGATCAAAATAAGGCTATCGCGGTCGAGATAAAGTATTCCGCCACCCCCAAAGTGACGAAAGGGTTTTGGCTGGCCTATGAAGATTTGTCCTGCGTCAAAGGATTTATCGTCTATCCCGGGAAAGAATCATATCCAATGGGCGATACTGTATTAGCGTTGCCGGCCGCAAGATTGCACGATATTGTCGAAGACAATCGATAAACCCGATGACAGCCTCGACAAAGCGCATGATTTCGTTTGCCTACTAGTCCAATTTAGTTTATTTTTGAACATGCGAAAAGCGTTAATTTTGGCGCATTAGTCTAGCCGGTTTAGGACGCCGCCCTCTCAAGGCGGAGATCACGGGTTCGAATCCCGTATGCGCTACAAAGGATAATCTCCTGCTCAGCGGCCTTATGTTTCCCGTTTTTTCGTTCTATGTCTTGCGAATTCAGGCGCCTAATGGTGGATTTCTGGCTGATTTCTGCCTATAAAAGGTACACTCGAGTTGCCCGCCAGTAAAGAAGGCAGTTTGCAAAGTCCTGAAAGGACTAGAAGCTAGTGTTTCATCTTCAGAGGTACAATATCTGCCAGTCCATAGGTTCCAAGGTACAATATCTTGACAAACAAACTCTCGTAATAGTAGCATTATAATAGTGAGTGGTTATTAGTGTGTTTAGTCGGAAAATATTAAAGAGGAGATAGCAATGGGAACAAAGAAAACCAAATATAATAAAACGGGTATCGAAAACTTACCAAACGATAAACCAGCGCTTTATCGTATCGAAACCGATTCAGGAAACGCAAACTACATAGGTATTGCTAAGCGCGGCCGAGTTCAAGAAAGACTAAAAGAACATCTTGACGATATTCCCGGGACACAAGTCAAAATTGAACAATTTAGTAGTGTAGAAGATGCTCGGAAAAAAGAAACGAGGGTTATCCAGCGGAATAAACCTAAATACAATAAGACACTATGATCAGAGCAGTAACAAGCAGGTTTTTTTGTTACCTTGGAAAGGCGTTAGGCACGAGTGACCCCGTCGAGGGCAAAACAAATGATTTTGCCCTCAAAGAGCGCCGCCGCTAGGCGTTCGCTGGTTTTGCTGCCATAGGCGCGCATTACAGCGCCAGGCGAGCCGATGGGGACGAATCCCGTATGCGCGGTAGGTGACAGCTTAGGCGGTCGTTTTGATGGATTTCCGCCCCAGTAGCTCGAGTTGAGGCGTGTCCTGATTAGTTGACGATGAACATGGCTTATGCCGGTATGTGTATAGACTGAACTTCTTCTCTGGCGCAACACTGCCACAAAACTTCAATTCGCCAGATATCTTTTTTGGCTAGGATTCTTAATTCTTTAACTATGGGCCCAATTGCTTTTTTCCCAAAGAATAGATATATAGACCTGTCATATCCCAAGTCTTTCTGAAAGCCGATAAGCGTCTGAACATCACCTTTTAACCTGGCTAGAGGTGTGCCTGTTGCTTTTACTTCAAAAACAGCATGATTTCCACCCATACTACCGGGCTTATGAATCAAGAAATCAGGCTTCACATCGCTATGATCGGTTCCTCGAAACTTAGGGTGACCGGATTTATCTACTTCACCGTTTAGCGTATACAAGCAATCATTAGGCCAACGTTTTCTCAGTTGATGATAAAGTTCATAGCAGTAAACCCGCTCCCTGGATACTGGCTCATCTCCATCTAAAGGTAATAAGAAATATTTATCATCTATAGCTTTTATGGATTTCTTAAGTATTTCGTCAAGTTCTTCCATATGGTTACACCTTTAAGCAATAGTCGCTACATTAAATATCACATGGTTAAGAAAAACGCATTTCTAGCACATGATTTATCGCTGGAATTGTTGAAGTCGATGGTAGCTCCAAGTCATCTGAAAAGATGAACACTTCACGACCCTTATAGGCTCGATTAGCGCTGTATTGAAGATTATAAAGAAACTGCTTTCGCTGCTCATAGAGTGTTGTGATATCTGGGTGTCCATCATAAGATACAATCCATTTCTGCTTAAGATCACTTTGGATAATATTTGCAAGACGAACATGATCATCGGGCTGATACCAATTCATATACAAACGTTGGCCAGTCTTGTAGTAAGGGGGATCACAATAAACGAGAGTATCAGCGGGTAGATGTGCTTTCGCATGTTCACAAATGAAATTCTCTGCATCTAGATTTGTAATCGATATACAGTCAGCCTTCAAGCTAATTGTCTCAATGCGCTGAATCAATTCATTTCTTGGAAATCGGGCATCCATGAGCCACTGGCCAGTTTGAGCGAAACCACCAATTACCCCAGCAGTTAGAATTCCCGATCTATTGCACCGGTTTAAGTAAAATGTGCTAAAACCTAAATCAAAGAGACTGTGCTTGTGCGGATGCCGCATGATTTCACGATGATGTTCCCAATCTTCAATAGTGAGAGAAGTTGTCAATATGCGTTGGCAAAAAGCTTCAGACTGCGCCTTAATCGCATGCCAGAAGGCATAAACATGAATAGATGAATCGTTCAGATGTATATGTGAAACCTTTCCACTAAGGAGGAGCTCCAATGCAACACCGGCACCGCCAGCATAAGGCTCCGCATAGTGCCCTCCAAGTAAACCATTGCAATCTAATAGCTCGCCGACAAAAGGAGAAAGTCGTTGTTTGCCTCCGGGATATCTAAGGGGTGTTTTATAACGGCCCAAAATGGCCACCTATGAATGCAATAGAACGGCTATGCCCTTGATATAGGCTAATCATTCATCGCCTCTAGCAGTGGAAATATATTTCCGAATAACGTGGAGATATCAGTGGTCGTAACTAAAAACGTTGGATTATGTACGAGTTGATTCATTGAAGTGACAGACAATAGGCCCTCTGGCCGTGCTAGTTCACTAATCGCACCGTGTAGTTTTTTTGTCATGTTTGTGTCGTTTTCATCGTTTTTTAGATGTTGACAAATGTCTTTAAGAAGTTTTGCCAGTGCCTTATCATGTCCGTTCGCTTTGGTGGGTGAAGGCCCGCCACTAGCAGAATGGTCACTGCAATACGCTTTAGCTGAGATTTCAAACATGCTCCGAAGCACAAAACAAAACGCAAGCGGGTTATTTTTCAAGCTAAGTGCGTGTGCTTCGTCTCGAAGCAATGCAACCTTTTCCCGCCCATCACCTTTGGGCGTGAAACCCTTAAGCAATTTCTTGACCGCCTGCGTTGTATTTGCGCTTGCCGCTTTTGCCTTTGTGCTTCCGCTGCCCTTACCTTGACTTTTCGAGCCTTTACCAGTGCCCTTACCTTCCTTGTTTGGCGGAACTCCATAAGTGGCGGCAAAATCTTTATCCTTGTTTCGGATCTCCGGGAAGCCGAATCCTTTTAAGCCAATATCCCTAATCATGTTCTCTAAACCATCTCGATTTTCGCAAGAAGGATATGAGGCAGCTAGTTCACTTGTACCGCTATAACCTAGACGTGGTGCTATTTTTGTAATGGCTTCATTGAGAACCGTTAATGGATAGTCGCCAGACCAGCGCATATTTTGCTGAGGAGTAAGGTTCTTGCCTGATTGGAGGTATTTCTCTAGCAAGTCAAGGCCAGCTTCATTTCCTGCGTTTTCTTCGCGGTTGTGTCGTGCGCCGCCCACAGCATTCCATTTCTCCTTACGCGCTCTTTCGCCCTTGCCGTGAGCTAAGCTGACAATACGATCAACCGTTTCACGTTCTTTCGAACTGTACACGATGCACGGCACTTTACTATTTGTGTTTCGCCACGAATGATCAAGTTGGGCAATATCCTTCTTGAAGCTCGGGGATATATCTAGTTGCTCATAGTCGATTAAGCCCAGGATTATCTTGAGCATACCAATGCGGCGGTTGCCTTCCTTCACGATGAATTTCTTTCTTGTGTTTTCCCCGTCTTGAAGTACTAGAATATTTTCGATAGGTAGATATCCGTCATCAAGTAAGCTTTTCATTAGGGCCCACAGCCAATTAGGACTGGTGGAAATCATCGCTTGAATAGCATCGACCTCAGACTGTTGAGGCATGGTTCGATAGTTGGCTAAATCAAGATCCAAATCTTTAACGAGTAAAGTTTTTGTTTCTGCCATGGGCTTCCTTAATTTATCAGCCATCGTAGGTCTTTTGCAATCTATTTCAGAAGAATCCTAGACCAATTCAGACCGTATATTACAGAATACTACATAAAGCAATCAAGGGTTTTTTCTTTTCAAAACGAAATTGCGACAAGTATCTCTTGAGAGAGCGTTGGGCTTGATCAAACAGGTCCGATTCCCGGGGCACCATACTTTTCAGAGAGGTCGTCGTAGAAAACGATGGCCTTTTTTAGTGGATTTGTGGCTGTTTTCTGGCCAAGTATGTCTTTCCTGCGAAAGCAGGGTTTTCGGATTACCGCATTCGTTGCTTCTGCCGTTTAAAACCATCTGCCGGACATTGCTTGTTGACTGCTTGGTTAATTAATTTATAGAATGGTTGCGATCATTAGAAGAGTAGAAAGGTTTGCGCATGTACTTATTTATTGACACAGAAACAACAGGGCTCCCACGAAGTTGGTCTGCCCCGGCCACCGATCTATCGAATTGGCCTAGACTTGTACAACTTGCTTGGACTTTATGCAATGAAGAGGGCGAGGAGATTGACGCAAAGGATTTCATCATCAAGCCTGAGAACTTCTCTGTCCCTACTGACGCTAGCCGCATCCATGGAATTACGAATGATCGTGCCATCAAGGAAGGGGCATCACTTGCGAGCGTTCTTGCGGAACTGATGACCGTTGTAAATGGTAGCCAGATACTGGTTGCGCATAATATGAGTTTTGACGAAAAAGTGCTCAACGCGGAACTAATCAGGGCTAAGGTTTCCGACAACCTAGCTGGTATTCTGAAAATCTGCACCAAAGAGGCATCGACCGATCATTGTAAGCTTCCGGGAAATTTCGGCAAATTTAAGTGGCCGACCCTCCAGGAACTACATTTCACACTTTTTGGAGAAGAATTTGAAGAAACCCACAATGCTGTGGTTGATGCTCAAATATGTGCCAAGTGTTTTTTTGAACTAAAGCGACTGGGCGTCATAAACGTAACATCAAGCGAAGTTAAAATAGCAAACCCGTAAAAACTACCGGCGTCCAAGTTCTCGCAGACCCATGGTTTTGTTTTGATAAATAATAGGATCTTATGCATATCTTTGCCTTTGGTTTTTTCGGCCAAAACATATCTTATTGGCTCAGTTCGAACAGCGACAAGTTTCGGTCGCATGTCGTTTCCCCGTAAGCGGGAAGGTAGGACAGCGCCAGCGAGCGAAGGGGAACGAATCCCGAGTAGCCTGTCTTCGTATAAAACGATGGTCTTTTAGTGGATTTCTGGACAATTCTGTTTATGAGGGTAGAATCTTTGGACCGCGAGCTTATTATGAGTTAGCGTTTTCCGCTCGCTTGTGAACGCGCGTTTTATCTTTTAGAGATTCTCTGTAGACTTGACCGCCGCGACTAAAGACGTTTCTAATGCCTTTGCGCCGGTTTCGTTCTTGGGCTTTGCGAGTTGCGTCGGCAAAAATCTCACTTAGTTCTTTTGTTGTCGAGCTTGCTATTACACTCATCAATCAAACCTCGATATCGTATAAAAAGTTGCTTGCTATGAACATCATAGACATCTTTAGCCCCTGATGCTGCTAGTTTCGCTTCATTATGCCCATTATAAAAGAGAAACCACTGGTCGGCAATCAATTTGTACTTAGTCCAAAAATTGAAGTTGCTCCTGAAAAACCTTCTCTTGACAATTTCATCATCGATATCGTGCTCGCCCATTGCCACCCTGACACCGATACGCTCAATACATACCTGCGGATTATCAAGCCAAACATATACGATAACGATCCTGTAGCCAGCGTTTTTACACTGCTTAAGAAATCTCTCAATACCTTTTCCGCTTAAAGTTGTTTCCAGGCCAAACGTTCTGTTTTTCTTGAACAAACCATCTCTAAGCAGAATAGCTTCTCTACCCACCGCCGCCTGTGCCCCAGCTGTCTTAGCGACCCGATCGGGATCGAGATGGGCAAAATCAAATTTCAGCTCGAGTTCTACTACCAGAGTGCTTTTGCCGGAACCATTGGCTCCGGCAATTACAATAAGA